>Ga0209542_10002326_pt1 | contig 42702 bp, 41 predicted proteins | sample RifCSPhighO2_01_FD_184028 | JGI IMG/M metagenome (GOLD analysis project Ga0209542, IMG submission 184028) | Soil microbial communities from Rifle, Colorado - Rifle CSP2_plank highO2_0.1 (SPAdes) (version 2) | ecosystem: Environmental > Terrestrial > Deep subsurface > Rock core/Sediment ... | reverse complement strand
AGGGGTTTAAAGGTCAGCTAGGCGCGAATGGAAACCGTGCCGATAGTGTAATGGCACAAGCTGGCTTGACTGTAAGAGGTACATCTCAAGCAGGTGGGAAACCAGAACATAGTGATCCGACCATACGTATTAGATGCGGTGGAAGCTCAACGGATAAAAGCTACTCTAGGGATAACAGGCTAGTTCCGCCCAAGAGTTCATATCGACGGCGGAGTTCGGCACCTCGATGTCGGCTCACCTTAGCGCGGCGGCGGAGAAGCTGCCAAGCGTATGGCTGTTCGCCATTTAAAAAGGTACGCGAGCTGGGTTCAGACCGTCCTTCAGTCAATTATTAAATTGACTTCAGGATAGTCTGAATCCTCAGAGGAAAATAATTCATGTGTGAATTAGAACTGTTATAAATTTGAAATCAACCAAGTGTATTAAATTACACACACGGCGGCTTTGTATAGAAATATATAAAGAGAAGCTAACTTATATCGGAGAAATCCTGAACAAAAGTGAAGGACAACGCCGAGGGAAGTTGTAAACTTTGTAGAGGAAGAGAGATTTTAGTGTACTGAGCACGGCCTTGGATTAAATTCCAAATTGACCTGGCCATTGGGTCCCTAAAGGGCAACGAGTCTGTATGATTGTTGCTACGGGATACCGCCCCAGGCGATAGGACGGAATGGGTTAGACTCCCGTGTCTCTCTTTCTCGCATCTTTCGAAGCGATGCTTGCATCGCTTCCTCTACAAAGTTTACAACACCCGTAGAGACTGAATGTTAGACATCCTGAGATTTTCGAAGGATGATGTCACAGTCCGATCCTGCAAGTAATTGCAGAAATCTATTATTGTAGATATATAGATTCACCTTCGTCCCTCAATAAATTCGGGACTATGGCGTAACAATGTGCGTGAGACAGGTTGGTCTCCTATCTACTGCACTCGTTGATTCTTGAGAAGATTTGCTCCTAGTAGGCCCGGAAGGGCTTTGCTACTTCACGAAGAAATTTGTGATGAAAAAGTGGCTAATAACGGTGGAGTCTTCATTAATGTTTTTGGTTTTAGAATTACAATATCATTCGATCCTTGATATTATAACTCGCTTGAGGACCAGAAATATGATAAGATAATACCGTGGGAAGTCGATCTAAAAAATTAGAGTTAGCATACATTGCTGGTTTTCTTGATGGAGATGGTAGTCTAATGCTTCAGCTTAAACGTCGAAGCGACAGTAAGCGAGCAATTCGTTTCATGACTACGATTTGTTTCTATCAGGATACTAGGCATAAAAAGACTTTATATTGGATAAAAAAAGTTTTGGGTATCGGTTATATTTCTACCAGAAATGATGGAATGACCGAATTGCGTATAAATGGTTATAAACAAGTAAGAAATATTCTTAAAAGTTTGTTACCATATATTCGATTCAAAAAACTTCAAACTTTTGCACTTATAAAAGCGTGTGAAGTATTATCTAGTACTAAGTTTAAAAAGCTAACGAAAAAGCAATTAGTTAAACTTGTCGATCTAATTTTAGTAATTCAAAGTGAAAACTATGTTACTAAAAAGAAGAAAACAAAAATTGAATTGCACAAAATTTTAGGTTTGACCCCGTAACGACTTGTTCTTGATTTTTGTAATCAAGACGGACTTGCATGACGCTGGAAAGTCTCAAAATTTGAGACAGGCTTATGCTTGTAATACGCCAACATCCTCATGGTGGGTAAAGGATTTATCCTGAGCCTGTCGAAGGATGAAGATATAGTCTGCACTCCTAGAAATAGGGGAGGATTTTACACACGTTTTAAAATTGTGTTTAATCAGCGACGAGAGGACCGGAGTGAACTGACCTCTGGTGTACCTGCTGTCTTGCCAAAGGCAATGCAGGGTAGCTATGTCGGGAATGGATAACCTCTGAAAGCATCTAAGAGGGAAGCCAGCTTCAAGATTAGGAATCGTTAAGAACCGTGAGAGATGATCACGTTGATAGGCTTTAAGTGTAAGCGCAGTAATGCGTTCAGCTGAGAAGTACTAATGTTTCGATTCCTGTTAAGAAATTTGGAAATCACAATTAAAAAATAAAAAAACATAATAAAAATTAAATGTTTTGTTTTGGTGGTTTAACGCTAGGGTCACACCTCTTCCCATTCCGAACAGAGAAGTTAAGCCTAGTAGTGGCGATGATACTCGTCAAGGGAAAAGTAGCTAGCCGCCAAAACAAAGTATTTAATAAACACAGAGTGTCACTCGCGAGTGACGGGGTTCTCTATTGCTTGACTTTCAAAACTCAATAATATCTAATTAAGTTGAGGGAAGGAGGGGTCATCCATGGAATTTCGTGTAGAAGCTTCCGCCCGAAGCTTGCCCGAACGGCTTCCTTCTTCCCGTCTTAATTTGTTCTTGTTTTCTGTAATTTTTATCGTTTCCTGCGCCCGTTTCCTTTTTAGGACCGGGTTTTTGTTTTGCCCAAAAATCCTTATAAATAAGGTCGTTTCAGTGCTTGCTTTTTGGGGTTGGGTGTGATATAATAAAAGAAGAAAAAAGAAAGGGGATCGCATGATCTGCAGGATAGTATTTCCGAGAATGAAAACTTTGGTGTTTGGGCAAAACTGGGCGAGGCGAGAATGGGGTCTCGCTTCGTCGGTGGCGGTGGTGGTAGGGCTTGTTTTCACCATTATCGCGGGATTCGGCTGGTGGTTGTTATCCCACTAGTCGCTCGGGGCCTGCAGTTCGTCGCCAGACGAACTGCAGGCATCCCTTATTTATAGCAATAACATTGCTATTTTTTTATGCTAAAATGAATATGGAGAGGAGGTCCTGAAGGTTCTATGAAAAGTATGTTTTACTGGGGAGTCGCAGCAGTGGTGATTGGCTCTCTCGCGGGTTACCTGTTGTCCAAGTAGCTAACTGGGGCCTGTGGTCTGGTCTTTGACCAACCACAGGCATCCAGCCGTTTTTTTAAATTTTATTTTTGAATGTTACCTTGTAGTAGATTTTGGAAAAGCAAATTAGTAAATTTGTGTGCTCTGCACATTTCCAAAATTCACTACGGGGTGTTACAATATTCCCATGACTTGGGCTCTGAAAAGGCAGATTTTTTATGCAGTTATTCTCATTGTATTTCTTTTGGTGTTTGGATTTTTAATAATTGGTCCCAACCTAAACAGCGTAGCAACTTGCCAAGATAACAAGCAAAATGGGAATGAAATAGGCATAGACTGCGGCGGGTCGTGCTCTAGAGCATGTAATTTTCAAGTGGACAGAGTCTCAATTCTATGGGCTCGGGCCTTCCAGGTAGTTCCCGGACGTTATAATGCCGTGGCATACCTTGAAAATCATAACAAAAATACCGCCGTCAATAAAATAAGTTATAGATTCCGTTTTGCGGACAAGAATAATGTCTACATTGGCAAGCGTGAGGGTGAAACTTTTATTCCTCCATCGGGGAAATTTGCTATTTTTGAGCCGGCAATAGACTTTGGTCATTCTGTTCCTATTTATACAACTTTTGAATTTACACAAAATCCAGAGTGGATTCAAGTTTCAAAAGAAAAAATGGACCAATTGCAGATATCAGTTTCAAATATAGTTCTTGATGATGAAGATACGAATCCTGTGCTTTCTGCCACATTAAAAAATAATTCTCTCTTTACTATACCGGAGGTGGATGTAGTAGTTATTTTATATGATGCGAACCGCAACGCTGTTTCTGCTAGTCGTACTTATTTAGATGAACTTGCTGGAGGGGAAAATAGAGAGATCGGCTTTACTTGGAGAGAACCTCTTTCCCCCCAGGTGATTTCCAAAGAAATCATTCCCATGTATAACATCTTTTTAGTTGAATTAAAGTAATATCGTGGCAGAGAATTCTCTTAAAAGAATAGATTGGATGCTTGTTTTTTTTATTCTTCCGATTATAGCTTTCGGGCTGGTCACGATGAAGGGTTTTACCCCGCTAGAAGACACCGGGCTTTTTTTTAGCAAACAGCTTGTTTGGATATTGGTGGGTTTCACTATCTTTTTCGTTTTTGCTTTTATAGATTTTCGTTTCTTAAAACGCACTGATGTGCTGGTGACGATATTTCTTTTTAATTCTTTCGTTTTAATTTTACTTTTTATTTTAGGATATGTTGCTAATGGCGCTAAAAGCTGGTTTGATTTCGGTTTTTTTTCTTTTCAGCCGGTTGACGTGATGAAATTAGTATTAGTGCTTATTTTAGCCAAATATTTTTCGCGTCGCCATGTAGAAATCAGGGACATAAAACATATTTTCATTTCTGGTTTCTATGCATTGATACCTTTTATTTTAGTACTACTTCAACCAGATTTTGGTTCTGCGATGATTATATTTTTTATATGGCTTGGTATGGTGCTAGTTTCTGGTATTTCTAAAATACATTTGCTTTTAATTTTTACCTCAAGTCTAGTGATTTTTACGTTCCTTTGGTTTTTAGTTTTTGCGCCGTATCAGAAAGCTCGCATTTCCAATTTTATAAATCCACTGGCTGACGTGCATGGTTCTGGGTACAACGCATTTCAGGCTACTATTGCAGTCGGGGGAGGAGAAATTACAGGCAAAGGTTTAGGCTTTGGCACCCAATCGCGGTTAAAGTTTTTACCACAACCTCAATCCGATTTTATTTTCGCCGCATATGCTGAGGAATGGGGTCTGATAGGCTCTATCTTAATACTGCTTCTGTATGGGTTGGTTATTTGGAGAATTCTTTACTCTGCCACTCTGGGAGCATATAATTTTGAAATTCTTTTTGGTATGGGCATTGCTATTTTTTTTATGAGTCATATACTCATCAATATCGGTATGAATTTAGGATTGATGCCAGTTACGGGTATCCCCCTGCCTTTTATGAGTTATGGCGGTTCTCACTTGCTGGTTGAATTTGCCGGTTTGGGGATTTTAATGAGCGTGAGAAGATATGCCAGGTCGGCGCATCGGGACGATATGCAGAATGAATTTTTAGGAGCATGACCCTTCATAGAGACTCAGGGTCATGGTGAGTAAAATCGAACCATGATAATAATTGACGGTAAAAAATTAAGTCAGGAAATTTTATCTAAAATAAAAAATGAAGTGGTAAAGTTGCCATTTGTACCAGTTTTTTGTGATGTTTTAGTAGGAGACGATCCATCCTCGGTTCAATATGTCAAAATGAAAGCTCGTATGGCAGAGAAAGTCGGGATACATTTTCATTCTGCAAATTTCCCTGCTTCTATTACTACAGAAGAACTAATAAAAAAAATTGAAGTTTTAAATAAAGTCGAAAATATGTGCGGAATTATTATCCAGCTTCCACTGCCGATGCATCTTGACAAAAGAGCAGTCCTTGATGCCATTGATTTTAATCTTGATGTGGATTGTTTAGGAACTATGGCTAGTGAGAAGTTTTATGCTGGTGACACGAATCTTGGTTTTCCCACGGGACTTGCTTGCATGATGCTTCTTGATTTACTCAAGATGGATTTAACCGACCCACGCCACGGCGGGGCAAGTAAAAAAATAATTGTACTTGGGCAAGGGGAATTAGTAGGCAAACCAGTTGCGACATTACTTAAATTTAGAAATTTATCGCCAACAATTATTACCAGTAAAACACCCAATAAAGAAGAATTAACAAAAGAGGCAGATATTATAGTTTCGGGGATGGGCAAGGGGAAATATATTACCGGTAGTATGATCAAGTCCGGAGCGATTTTGATAGATGCAGGAACCTCAGAAGATTCTGGTAGCATCATAGGTGATGTAGATCTAGAATCAGTCAAAAATGTGGCTGGTTACGTTTCTCCCGTTCCCGGAGGCGTGGGGCCGGTAACGGTGGCCTGTCTCTTAAATAATGTATTAACTGTGGCAAAAAAATTAAAATGAACGAAATAATTTTTTTCTTTTTTTATAATTTAGCGCATCAGAATGTTTTTTTTGATGATCTTGTTATTTTTTTTGCAATTTATTTTCCGTATGTAGTAATTTTTTTAGCAGGAGTTTTTTTAATTATGCATCACGAAGTTTTTAAAGCCGAAAGCACTTTTCAAGTTTTTTTGGAAAAGAAAAAGGAAATCATGAGGGCATTTTTTGCAGGAGTCCTGGCTTGGGTTTTGGCTTACATGTTGAAATTTTTATTTTACGTACAGAGACCTTTTGACGCTTTTTCTCAAGTTCGTTCACTTTTCCCTGAAACAGGCTACGCTTTTCCGTCTGGTCATGCGACTTTCTTCATGGCTTTGGCTTTATCAATTTTTTTCTTTCACAAAAAAGCAGGCTTTATATTTATGTTTTTCACTCTTATCATAGGACTCGCGCGTATCATCGCCGGCGTGCATTTTCCGATTGATATTCTAGGTGGTTTTATTCTTGGTGCTTTGGTTGCTTTACTTATTAAAAAAACTAACTAGGTTTTACTTGGTTACGCTCCTAGCTGTAAATTTGCATATTTTGCAAAAAATGTATAGAATGTCTTTATTATTATGTGGAAAAAAATAGTTTCAGCTCTAATAATATTAATTTTGGGTGCCAGTGTCGCTTTTTTTGTTTTTAAAACTGAGCCCAAATTAAACAACAATTTTGAAACGGAGCACTCTTTCTTTAAGAAATTTCCATTTCGTTTAGGTTTGGATCTCTCTGGAGGTAGTCATTTAATATATAAAGCTGATGTTAGTGCTGTGCCCTCTGGCGAAGTTGGTAGTTCAATGGATGCGCTTCGGGATGTTATTGAGCGCAGAGTGAATCTTTTTGGAGTTTCTGAGCCACAGGTTGCAGTACAGCACAGCAGTCTTGTGTCCGGCGCTGACGAGCAATTGATAGTTGACCTGCCTGGTATTACTGATGTTAAAAAAGCGACAGAAATGATCGGGCAGACTCCGCTTCTAGAATTCAAAATTGAAATACAAAAAGATACTCCACAAACTGCGACAGTGGACAAAGATGGCAAAGTAAATTTAGACATAAATTCTCAATTTGTTTCCACAGAACTTACTGGAAGGTATTTAAAGAAAGCGACTTTAGAATTTGACCAGAATACTAGAGAGCCGAGAGTAAATTTGCAATTTGATGATACAGGTACAAAACTTTTCGCACAAATTACCAAAGACAATGTCGGTAAAATGGTAGCTATATATCTGGACGGCGCAATTATTTCCTCTCCAGTGGTGCGCGAAGAAATTCCCAATGGCCAAGCCGTTATTTCTGGTAATTTTACTCCCAACGAAGCAAAGTTGTTCGTAGGTAGACTGAATTCCGGAGCTCTGCCAGTACCGATAACTCTTCTTTCCACGCAAACCATCGGTGCGACATTGGGAGATACAGCTTTAAATGCTGGAATAAAAGCTGCGATGATTGGATTTCTGCTTGTGGTGTTTTTCTTAATTTTTTGGTACCGTTTGCCGGGGTTAGTGGCCGCAGTGTCTCTGTGTATTTTCATCGTAATAATCTTGACACTTTTCAAATTAATACCAGTAACGTTGACGGCAGCGGGTATTGCTGGATTTATAATTTCTATCGGCATAGCTGTCGATGCGAATGTGCTTATTTTTGAACGTGTTAAAGAAGAATTGCATTCGGGAAAAAATGTTGCTGATGCTGTCTCTCTTGGTTTCTCTCGCGCTTGGTATGCTATTCGTGATTCTAATATTTCCAACATCATCACTGTGCTGATTCTTTTCTGGTTCGGCACATCCTTAATCAAGGGCTTTGCTTTAACCCTCGGTATGGGAGTACTGGTTTCCATGTTCAGCGCAATCACAGTGACCAGAATTTTCCTATCAACACTTACTTTTATTGGAGAGGGAAAGATCGCTAGATTTTTATTTTCAAGCGGGCTTTCTAAATAAAATTATGTTTATCATTAAATACAAAAAAATATTCGTTAGCGTCTCCATAGTCTTGGTATTTCTGTCTGTTCTTTCGCTATTTATATTTGGTCTTAATGTTGGTATTGATTTTAGGGGTGGCACATTAGCAGAAATTGTCTATCATGATGGAGAACGTCCGGCGCAAGAAATTTTAAATAAAGATCTTGAAGCCTTAAATTTTGGCACAATTCTTCTTCAACCTACAGGAGAATTGGGTTATATAGTGAAGTCTCGTAGTTTGAATGACGATGAACACATACAACTATTAAAAACACTCTCACAAAATGAAAAAAATTCACTCACTGAAATAAGCTTTAATTCAATCGGGCCCTCTGTCGGGCGAGAACTCACCAGAAAAGCAATACTTGCCATTGTGTTAGTTTCACTTGCGATTATTTGTTTCATAGCTTTTGCTTTCAGAAAAGTTTCCCACCTCTCCGCCCTGGGTCGCCAGGGCGTAGCTTCTTGGAGATATGGTCTTATAGCCATTGTCACACTTTTACATGATGTTACTATTCCTATTGGTATCTTTGCTACCTTGTCGCATTATTATGGCGTAGAGATAGACACCCTGTTCGTGGTCGCTGTTCTTACCATTCTTGGTCTTTCTGTTTCTGATACCATAGTTATTTTTGATCGTATTAGGGAAAATTTAAAGAATCAATCTAATTCAAAAAATATAAACTTTGGCGAAATCGTGGGTAATAGCCTGGATCAATCCTACGTTCGCTCCATCAGTACTTCTCTTACTGTTATTTTGGTGCTTTTGGCATTGGTTTTCTTCGGCCCTATCTCAACTAAATATTTTGCCTTTATGCTTACTGCCGGAATGTTTTTCGGAACATACTCTTCAATTTTCTTGGCTTCACCATTGTTGGTATTAATAGAAGAATGGCAAAAGAAAAAGCAGCAGGTATGATATAATCCATAAATATGAATAGATTTTTTGGTTCAAAATTAAATACAGTGCTTCTAGTCGCGTTGATTATCCTTATGGTCATTGCTTTAAAAGTGATGTTTAAAAACAAAGATACATATATTAACCCATTATTTACAGACAAAACAGAAGAGGAAATAAATACAGTTGGGATGTTGGGAAAGAAAGAAGACCTCGTCTCTTTTTCTATTGTACCAGGAGCAAAAATGCCCAATAGCATACTTTCTTACAGAGGAGAAATAAAAGATGGATGGTTTTTTGAAGGGAATATTTTGATAAATATTTTAGATAAAGATAAAAAAGTAATCAAAGCAAGTAATGCTATGGCAAAGACTGACTGGATGACAGCAGAAGCAATTGAATTCGAAGGCAATATTGATTTTACAGGATTGCCTAAAGGTCCTGCATATTTTGAAATTCACAATGACAATGCTTCCGGCCTGCCAGAGAACGACAAGTCCATACTTATTCCTGTTGTAATATAATAAAGATATTATAAGGGGTTATCTTTTCTCTTTATTTTGGTATACTTTTAATATGAATATAAAAGATGTAGAAAATCTGGCTCTGCTTACTAAAATAGAGCTTTCGCTCGAAGAAAAAGAGTCTTTACTTTCAGATATGAAGGGTATTTTAGACTATGTAAAGCAGATAGAGTCCGTAAAAGTGGGGGATGTAAAAGCAGAATACAAACTTTACAATGTCTGGCGTGAAGACAATGTAGAGACGCGTGAATTTTCTAAAGAATTAATCACAAAACAATTCCCAGATGCGCAAGATGGATTTTTAAAAGTTAAAAAAATATTATAGTTATGAAAATTCAAAAAATTTTGGCGCCTTCGCTCTCGGAGCCCAAAGGACAAGGAACCCACGACGCTTTAAATTTTTTAATTTTCATAACTTGCGAATAACTTATGATTGACTTAACTACACTTACTATAGCAATTGCGCGAAAGAAACTTGATGCGAAAGAATTTTCAGCGGTAGATTTGGCCTCTATCTATTTAGGCGAAATAAAAAAGAAAAATAAAGAATTAAATGTGTATTTAGAAATCTATGATGATGTACTAGAGCAAGCTAAAATAGCAGACGAGAAGATAGCAAGGGGGGAGTCCACTCCGCTTTTAGGTATCCCACTTGCTATCAAAGACGTTATTTTAATCCAAGGTAGAAAAGTTTCCGCTGCATCAAAAATTCTGGAAAATTATCTAGCTTCTTATAATGCTACTGTAATAGATAAATTGGCAAAACAAGGCGCAGTATTTTTGGGTAGAACAAATACAGATGAGTTTGCGATGGGAGGATCAACAGAAAATTCTGCCTATGGAGTGACAAAAAATCCTCATGATCCAGGTCGAGTAGCAGGTGGATCTTCGGGTGGATCAGTTGCAGCTGTAACAGCCAATCTTGCTCTCGGAGCTCTGGGTTCTGATACAGGAGGATCAGTGCGCCTTCCAGCTAGTTTTTGTGGCATTGTGGGAGTAAAGCCAACTTATGGTCGCGTGTCCCGCCATGGTCTCATTGCCATGGGTTCATCTCTTGATTGTATTGGCCCGATTGCCAAAACAGTAACAGATGCTGAAATTATATTTAATGCGGTAAAAGGGCATGATATTTTAGATAGTACCAGTATTGTTGATACAACATATTCAAAAGTCACTATTAAAAAAGTTATTGGTGTGCCTTGGGATTTGATTAACGGAGAAGGTGTTGATTCTAAAGTCCAGGAAAATTTTACACAATCAGTTAAAAAATTGGAAATACTTGGCTTCAAAGTTAAAGATATTTCTTTTAAAAATCTTGATATTGCTCTAGCAATTTATTATATTATTATGCCCGCTGAAGCATCCACAAATTTATCTCGTTTTGATGGAATGAGATATGGTTTACATAAAGATGGTAAAAATTTACTGGAAGACTATTTAAAAACTCGTGGTATTGGATTTGGCAAGGAAGTCAGAAGAAGAATTCTCCTTGGTACTTATGCACTTTCTGCCGGTTATTATGATGCTTATTATGGCAAAGCGCAGATGATTAGAAATATGTTAAAAAAAGAATTTGCTTTAGCATTTAAAAATGTTGATCTTATTATTACCCCGACCGTGCCGTCTGTTGCGTGGAAAATAGGGGAGAAAAGTAATCCACTCTCAGCATATTTGGCAGATATATTTACCATTACGGCGAACATCGTGGGTGTGCCGGCTATTTCTCTGCCGTCTGGTAATGTTCTAATAGAAGGAAAAAAGCTTCCACTGGGAATTCAGTTTATGGCACCACATGGTAGAGAAGACTTTCTTTTTGAAATTGGTAAAAAATTTGAAGCGTTGTGAGGTAAGAGTTTATGATATAATTTTATACATGGAAACATCATCACTAATTGCGCAAGCAGGAAACCAAAATAGTTTTCTCGGAGATTCGGTTCTCGGTTCTAAATTTTTTAATCCGGATTACTTGTTTAATCAAGGCGTTAAATTTTTTCATGAAATTTTTAATTTCACCATTGATGCTGGCATAGTATCCCTGTTCCACACAATTCTTTACTTTCTTGCGATATTTTTTCTGACAATTATCATCTACACTTCAGTTCGCATGTTTGAAATTAGAAAGAAAGAAAAAAAACACTTAGAACATGAGATTGCCGAATATACTCAGCACCAAAGAGAACAAGAAAAAAAATCCAAACAAGGAGAAGAAGTTTCCAAAAATCCTCGCTGGGTAAAAACTCTGAATTATATTTTTTCAGAACATCCGAGCGATTGGAAGCTCGCAGTTATTGAAGCTGATTCCATGCTTGAAGAACTTATTGGTCAGTTGGGATTTAAGGGTGAAACTTTAGGAGAAAAATTAAAAGGGGCAAATCAAGGAAACTTTCGTAACTTAACTACTGCTTGGGAAGTGCATACTATTAGGAACAGAATAGCTCATGAGGGTGTAGCGTACGAACTCTCACAGCACGAAGCAAAAAGGGTCACTGCTTTATATGAGCGTATTTTCCGCGAGTACGGGTTTATTTAAAATATATGATTGGTGTTGTTGCGGGAGGCCGAATCGAACGGCCGTCTTAAGGTTATGAGCCTTACGAGATGCCTCTTCTCTATCCCGCTGTTTTGTAATCTTATAATAAAAACTAATTTTTTGCAAGGAAAAATTTGAAAAAGCAGTAAAATATGATATTCTGCAAAGATGTCGGCGTAGCTCAGTCGGTAGAGCGGAGGACTCATAAGCCTCAGGTCACAGGTTCGATCCCTGTCGCCGACACAAAAAATAAGCTTTGAAATTATACGATTTTATGTATAATTGGAATATGCGGCTGTAGCTCAACGGTAGAGCACCCGCCTGTCACGTGGGAGGCCGTGGGGTCAGCACCCATCAGCCGCGCAAGATAAAAATTCTATATTTTGCAAAATAAGCAAAAATACACTAATATTAACTTTAGTTTTTTGTTTTTGCCGTTGTAGCTCAGGCAGTAGAGCAACGCCATGGTAAGGCGTAGGTCGACAGTGCAAATCTGTCCAACGGCTCCAGCCGATATAGTTCAGCTTGCCCCGCCAGAGCCGATGTAGCTCAGTTGGTAGAGCAATCCCTTCGTAAGGGAAAGGTCATCAGTTCAATTCTGATCATCGGCTCTGGCGGGGTGAAGTAGAACACTAATTATGTTAAAATATTAAATTGTAAAAGATATATGCAAAAAAAAACTTACTGAAACTAATTTCTACCATGAACCACCTAAAATCAGAACTTTATTTTCTCCCTATTCTTCTCGCAGGAATCTTTATCCTTGCCTTTTTTATTTTTAAACCTTTTCTTTATGCACTTACCTTAGCAATAATTTTTGCAACTGTCTTTAGACCGCTCTATAAAAAAATACTTACTGTGACAAGAGACAGAAAAGGATTTTCGGCGCTCCTCGCTACTATCTCTGTTTTTGTCGTCGTCGTTGCGCCCCTTACATTTTTAGGTATACAAATTTTAAAGGAAGCAACGGAGCTTTATTCCTCGCTTACAATTTCTGGTGGTACGACCGATCTTTCTCGCAGTATAGGCGATATGATACAGAACCTTAAAAGATTGTCTCCTGTGCCTATAGAATTTTCCGTTGATGTTAACCAGTATTTAAAACAGGGATTAAGTTGGTTGCTTCAACATCTTGGTCCACTATTTGCGAATGTTGCAAAAGCAATGATGAGCGTTTTTATATTTCTTATCGCTCTTTATTATTTATTTAAAGACGGCTACAAACTTAAAACAGTCATTATCGCCTTAAGTCCTTTACAAGACATTCATGATGAAACAATTTTTAATAAATTGACACTAGCAATTAATTCAGTTATCAAAGGCAATCTGATAGTGGCGCTTGTCCAAGGCATACTGACTGCAGTTGGGTTCACTATTTTTGGAGTTCCCAATGCGACACTATGGGGCAGTGTTGCGGCAATTGCCGCATTGATTCCTGGCATTGGAACAGCGTTAGTCCTCCTTCCGGCCATTCTTTATTTATACTTTAGTGGAGAAACACTTTTCTCGGCAGGTCTTCTACTTTGGGGAATAACAGCCGTGGGACTTATTGATAATTTTTTAGGGCCGAAACTCTCCAGCCGAGGAATGCGGCTTCACCCATTTCTTATTTTACTTTCTATCTTGGGTGGCATTAGCTTTTTTGGACCCCTCGGATTCTTGTTGGGACCACTCGTTTTGAGCTTGCTTTTTGCTCTCCTTGAAATTTATTTTGACGAGCGAGGAGCGCGTGGGAGAGTACTCTCTCGCACAGTGTCCGAGTGACGTCAAAACATTGTACCCAGTTATATTCCCCGATTAAGAAAGAACACAAAGATTAATTAAATAGAGGATGAAACAAGAAACACATGATATAGAGAAACAAATAAAGAAACTAGAAGAAGATTTGGCTCATCCTCTATTTTGGAATGATAAAATTAAAGCGCAGGCTGTTTTGAAAGAGCTTAGAGAGCTTAGGATAAATCAGGCGAGTGTCAGAAAATACGACAAGGGGAATGCAATATTAACTATAATATCCGGCGCGGGAGGAGACGATGCTGAGGATTTTTCCGCTATGCTTTTGTCTATGTATATGAAGTATATAGATAAAAAGAGGTGGGAGATTGTTTTTATCCACGAGAATAAGAATGATCATAGTGGCTATCGCAACATAACTATTGAAATTTCTGGAAAGAATGTATATGGAACATTAAAAAACGAATCTGGCGTGCATCGCTTGGTACGTATTTCTCCCTTCGATTCAAAAAAGTTACGACATACCTCTTTTTCTCTTGTGGAAGTATTGCCTAAGTTTTCAAAATTTGAAGAAAAAGATATTTTCATATTACCCGAGAGTTTAAAAATAGAGTTCTCGCGCTCTAGCGGTCCTGGAGGGCAGAATGTAAACAAAAGAGAAACAGCTGTGAGGATTGTGCATATACCGACAAATATCGCCGTGCACGCCTCAACTGAGCGCTCTCAAGAACAAAATAGGGAACAAGCCATGGCGATTTTACGTGCCAAGATTTTCAAAAAAGCGCAGGAAGAGACAAAGTCCACAGAAGAAAGTATGAAAATGAAAAATACAGAAATAGAATGGGGGAATCAAATTCGCTCTTATGTATTACATCCTTACAAAATGGTCAAAGATCACAGGACAGGAGCCGAAACTTCCAATATCGATGCTGTTTTAGATGGCGACTTGGATATTTTCATTGAAGCGGAGAAGAATTTATGATAGAATATAGGAAGAGTAAAAGAAATTTTAAAAATCCAATCTATCTAGCAAAGTTTTGCGGAGCGAACTGCTCGTCAATCAGGAAAATAATAAATAGAGTACTATTTTTATTTTCTAATTTTCTGTGCAAAGCATTTTAAAAACCCTTTTACTCTTCCTTACTATGATTTATTTTAACAATGTTTCAAAAATTTATAAGGATGCCGTGGCGTTGGACGATGTTACTCTTACAATTGCGGCAGGGGAGTTTGTTTCTGTTGTTGGAGTTTCGGGATCAGGCAAAACCACTCTTGCTAAAATGATTCTGGCAGACGAAAATCCAACCAATGGCACAGTTTTTTTTGAATCCACCAATGTGCATAAATTAAAAAATAAAGATTTGACCAAGTTGCGTCGACGTATTGGTGTGGTCTTTCAAGATTTTAAATTATTGCAAAACAAAACCGCATACGAAAACATTGCTTTTGCTATGGAGGCAGTTAGTAAGACCGACGAAGAAATAGCTTCTGACGTCCCGCATGTTTTAGAGCTGGTTGATTTGAGTCATCGGATTTTTCATTTCCCTAATCAAATGTCTGGAGGTGAACAACAGCGTCTGGCCATCGCTCGCGCCATCATTAACCAGCCAGAACTTATTATTGCCGATGAGCCTACTGGTAATTTAGATCAGATAAATACACATGAAATAGTTCAAATTTTAAAAAAAATAAATGGTTTAGGCACTACTGTAATTTTAGCAACGCATGATCGCGCCATCATTGACTTAGTCGGGAAAAGGGTGGTTACAATGGAAAATGGGAAAGTTATAAGAGACACCAAACATGCAAAGTAAATTGTGTTATAATCAATTTTATATTAATTAACATGACTGAATTAAAAAGAATTATAAAAGCAGGATTCATAAACTTTACCCGAGGTGGATTGGTTTCTTTTGCCGCCGTTCTGGTTTCTACCATTACTCTTTCTGTCATAACTTCTATCATTCTATTACAAGCAGTGTTGTATTTTTCTCTCAATGTAATAAAAGATAAGGTGGACGTGACGATTTATTTTAATGTGGATGCGCCAGAAGATAAGATTATGCTTTTGAAATCTTCCCTTGAAAAATTACCCGAAGTCGCTAATATTTCTTACACTAGCGCCGATGAAGCACTCAAGCTCTTCCGTGATCGCCACTCTAATGATTATCCGACAATTGCCGCACTGGACGAGATAGGAAATAATCCACTCGGCGCTTACTTAAATGTTAAAGCCAAAGAAATTTCTCAATATGAAAGTATCGCGAACTTTATGAAGTCTGACAACGCTCTGGTTTTGGGTTCGGCCAACATAATCGATAAAGTAAATTATCATCAAAATAAGCTAGTTATAGACAGACTGAATAATATAATAAGGAGCGCGCAAAAACTTGGCTTTCTGATTACTCTTCTTTTGATAATTATTTCTATTATTATTACTTTTAATACCATAAGGTTGACCATTTTTATTTCCAAGGAAGAAATTAGCGTAATGCGCTTAGTAGGAGCCTCCAAGATGCGTGTACGTGGACCCTTTATGGTCGAAGGCGCGATTTATGGGATTATTGCTACTCTCGTGACTTTGATTCTTTTTTGGCCAATAACGGCTTGGCTAGGAGGTAATATGACGAACTTTCTAGGATTTGACTTATATCATTATTATATTGCGAACCTCTTTCAGATTTTTGCAATTGTTTTATTATCAGGTATACTCCTAGGGATGATTTCAAGTTTCCTTGCAATTAGGAGATACTTGAATAAATGATTAGGAAAATTCGAAAGATTTTAGCATCTTCATCCTCGGAGTCAAAAGGACAGAGGACCCACGACGCTTTAAATCTTTCGAATTTTCCTTGAATTCAAATATGCAAAAAAGAGAAACAAAATATATTTTTGTAGTTGGGGGAGTTATTTCCGGAGTGGGAAAGGGGATTACTGCATCTTCTTTGGGGCTTATTTTAAAAAACCGCGGGCTTACTGTCACTGCGATAAAAATTGATCCTTATATCAATGTTGACGCAGGCACAATGAACCCCACCGAACATGGTGAGGTTTTTGTTTTATCCGACGGAGACGAGACTGATCAAGATATGGGTAATTATGAAAGATTTCTTGATTTGAATTTAACTCGGATAAATTATATGACTACTGGCCGGGTGTATAAATCTGTTATTGATAAAGAGCGCAATTTAGAATACAAAGGCAAGTGTGTTGAGGTTGTGCCTCATATTCCGCTTGAAGTAATAGGACGTATTAAAAAGGCATCACAAAATGCAAAAGCAGATGTAGTCATCGTTGAAATCGGGGGTACCGTAGGCGAATACCAGAATTTGCTTTTCCTGGAGGCTGCCAGAATGATGAAAAACGAACATCCAAAAGATGTTATTTTTGTTATGGTTTCATATCTGCCAACTCCAACTAAGATAGGTGAAATGAAGACCAAGCCTACACAGCATGCGGTAAGGACCTTAAATGCTTCCGGTATTCAACCCGACATTTTAATTGCACGTGCTGATGTAATTCTAGATAAGAAAAGAAAGGAAAAAATTTCTTTTATATGTAACATATCCACGGACAGAGTTATCTCTGCTCCAGATGTAGATAGTATATATGACATACCAATCAATTTTGAAAAAGAAAAACTTTCAGATAGTCTGTGCGATCTCATGGGTCTAGTTTCTAAGAAGCCAGACATAAAGGCCTGGGCAAAATGGAAAAATTTCTCCAAGCACACCCATAATGGAAAAGATACAGTAAAAATTGCCATGATTGGAAAGTATTTTGAAACAGGAGATTATATGTTGTCTGATTCTTATCTTTCTGTGATTGAAGCCATAAAATATTCTAGTTATGCGCAAAACAGAAAACCAATTATTTCTTGGCTAAATTCTACTGATTTTGAAAAATTTCCAGCAAAATTAAAAGATTTAAAAAAATACGATGGCATTATCCTGCCAGGAGGTTTTGGCACAAGAGGGGTGGAAGGAAATTTAAAAGTTGTAGAATATGTTCGTAAAAATAAAATACCTTACCTTGGGCTTTGTTATGGTATGCAAATGATGGTGATAGAATATGCGCGGAATGTTTTAGGGCTTAAAGATGCCAATACGAGAGAAGTAAATCCAGATTCAAAAAATATGGTTATAGATGTTATGGAATCCCAAAAGGAGCATTTGAAAAATAATTTATACGGCGGGTCGATGCGCTTGGGGGCTTACAAAGCAATTCTGCGCGACAAGACTTTAGCAAAATTAAGCTATGGCAAAAAAGAAATAATAGAACGACATAGGCATCGTTATGAAGTGAGTCCGGCATTTGTTGGTGACCTAGAAGCGAAAGGCTTGGTTTTTTCAGGCCGATCGCCTGATGGGCATTTGATGGAAATTGCTGAACTACCCCAAGGAAACGGTCAGGGTAAACATCCCTTTTTCCTAGGTACGCAATTCCATCCAGAATTTCTGGCTCATCCATTAAGACCCCATCCACTTTTTACCGCTTTTATAAAGGCGTGCGTGAAGAAAAAAAAGAAATAAATCTATAGAATATTTGATTAAATTTTTTTTTTGTATTATCGTAATTGGATGAGTCTTTGCGGGTTCGTCTAATGGTAGGACACATCCCTCTGGAGGATGGTATTGGGGTTCGAGTCCCTGACCCGCAGCAATGAAAAAAAAATTAACTTGGCTTTTTTTGATTTTAACCACTTTATTATTTGCTTTTTTATTTTCGGAATTTTTTAGCAATGGAACATTTTATGTCAAAAGTGATGAAATAGTTAAACCCATAAAAAAAATACCAAAACTCACTCTTCCATTGCTCGATACTGTGGCGTATGATAAAAAAATAAATGAATTAGCCAACAATCCATTACCTCAAAAGCCAACTACTAAAATAGTAAAAGATCTAAAAACTGGAAAAGAAACAACCGTGACAACAGAACAGAAACCAACTCCACCCAATATCTGGCCTATAAAAACTGTCTATCCAAGTGCTGGCGCAATTTTGCCATTTAGTCGCATTGTTGCCTATTATGGCAATTTGTATTCAAAAAAGATGGGAGTTCTTGGTGAATATCCTCCAGATGAAATGTTGGCCAAATTAGATATTGAAGTAAAGAAGTGGACAGAGGCAGACCCCAATACTCTCGTTATCCCAGCATTACATTACGTTGCCGTCGTAGCGCAAGGCTCTCCAGGGAAAGATGGCAAATATCGTTTTCGCATGCCGGATTCTGAAATAGACAAAGTACTAGCGATGGCTCTCAAAATAAACGCGCTGGTTTTCTTAGACATTCAGGTTGGATTTTCTGATTTACAAACGGAAGTTCCTTTTTTTGAAAAATATTTCAAATTGCCCAATGTGCATTTAGGTGTTGATCCTGAATTTTCTATGAAGACAGGCATTAGGCCAGGAAAGGTGGTGGGGACGCTTGATGCCACGGATATAAATTTTGCGGCGAATTATTTGGCTAAAATTGTAAGAGAAAACAATCTTCCCCCAAAAGTTCTTGTCGTGCATCGTTATACGCAAAAGATGGTAACAAATTACAAAGAAATTAAACCGTTGCCGGAAGTGGAAATAGTTATGAATATGGATGGCTGGGGCGGGGCGGCAAAGAAAATTGGCACTTATAAAAATTTTATTTATCCTGAGCCCGTGCAGTTCACTGGCTTTAAATTATTTTACAAAAATGATACATTAGAACAGAGTACTGTTCTAATGACTCCATCTGACCTGTTGAAACTGCAACCCCAACCAATTTATATACAGTATCAATAATATCCACATACCATAGTCCTTATATTATTTAGTGGTATAATGAGAGATATGCTAGAATCAAAAAAACCTAATCTTAATTTTGACCAAGCTACAAAGAATTCACAAGGTCCAAAACCTTATATGAAGTATTCTTTCGAAGAAAGAGTAGAGTTGTTAAGGAGCATTAGGGAAACGCGAGAGAATCACGGCACTCTTACACCAGAACAAGAGACTTTTCTTGCTGCAGATCGTGAGTATTATGGACCAGACGATGCGCCATATAAATAAACACTGGGTTTATAGAAGAATGAAAGGAATACTAAAAGTAGAAAATTTATTAAATTATAAAGTAAAAAATGGAGTCTTTGAAAGAGAAAAAAGCTTGGCGTGAAGTAAAGGCTAGTCAAAAATTCTTGAATGCATTTAGAGGTCTTTACGTCTTTGGTGCGACAACTAGATATTTAGTGATACACCTAGTCGGGGCTTTGGGGGCAATAGCTTTGGGGTTTTACTTTAGTATTTTAAGTTTTGAATGGATTGCCATTATTTTCTGTATAGGCTTTGTGATAGTTGCCGAAGTATTTAACACAGCCATTGAGATAGACATAGACCTAACTTCTCCCCAGTACCATCCTTATGCTCGGGACACAAAAGATGTGGCTGCCGCAGCTGTGTTATTGTCCGTATTCGTGGCCTTCATCATCGGGTCTATTGTTTTTTTGCCTTATTTTGTGTAGATATTTTCTGCCATTGACAGGTATAATTATAGAATACTGGCGTATTATTATGCGGAATGATATTCAACATGTACCGACTTGCCCTATTTTAAAAAAATTGATAGAATATCATCATGACGAACGTGAAAATTTTCTTTCTCATAATCGGTCTTTTGATTTTAGGGGTAATAAGCACTATTCTAGTCAGGTCGGGGAGTGAGGAGTCTACGGGTCCTGGTAAGTATGACGAATTCGTAACATGTCTCAAAGACAAGGGCGCTACTTTTTATGGGGCTTTTTGGTGTCCGCACTGCCAAGCGCAGAAAAAAATCTTCGGTTCATCAGCTAAGTTTCTACCTTATGTGGAATGCTCTACCGCTGATGGTGGTGCTCAGACAAAAATTTGCATAGATAAAAAAATTACTGGTTATCCGACATGGGAATTTGCCGATGGAACTCGCTTAGATGGAGAAATATCTCTTGCTCAATTGGTTGAGAAGACTGCTTGCGAGTTACCCAAATAATCTATGTCAAACTCTGTGCATTACTTTAATTTATTTTTAGGAATTGGTGCTGTAGCTTTACAGATTTTTTCTATTTCAACTCTGTTTTTGCTTTTTTGGGGTCCAAAAGAGAACAAGTATCTTTCTTTTATCAAAGAGAAGTTTATAATTTTTGGATTTTTTCTTTCATTTATACCTGTGCTGTTTTCTCTTTTTTACTCCGAAGTGCTAAATTATGCTCCATGTTTTCATTGCTGGGTGCAAAGAATATTTTTATTTCCTCAGGTTTTTCTTTTCGGTGTAGCATGGTTGCGGAAAGATAAAAATGTGTTTTGGTATTCTGCGCCGCTCCTTTTTATTGGCGTTCTCGACGTCCTTTACTTGAATTATCTGTATTATTTCAATCCAAGCTCGGCACCTTGCGATGCGTCTGGAGTTTCTTGTGCTCAACAACTGGTAAATGAATTCGGCGGATACATCTCTATCCCCATGCTTTCGCTTACGAGTTTCTTTGCTCTGGTTACTCTTTTATTAGTAGTTCGTTATTATAAAGATGAATAAATATATAAGTATTTTAATTGTAGTAGTTATAATTGTTCTGGGTATTTGGTTTTCTACACGCGACAAAAATAAGGAAGAGATATTTATTAATTCAAATAATCAAGCAAAAACCATGAATGCAATATTACATACAAATAAAGGAGATATCACTATTGAATTTTTTAAAGATCAAGCTCCTAAGACGGTGGAGAATTTTACTAAGCTTGCCAGGGAACATTTTTACGATGGAATTAAATTTCATCGGGTAATAAAAGGTTTCATGATTCAAGGTGGTGATCCTCTAACAAAGGATGATACCAAGGCGGATCTTTGGGGCACTGGCGATCCGGGATATAAATTTGCCGATGAAATAAATCTGCAATCGACGCTATATTCGCAAGGAGGTTATATAAAGGGTATAGTGGCTATGGCTAACAGCGGTCCTAATACAAATGGCAGTCAGTTTTTTATAATGGCTACGGACTATCCTTTACCACCTAAATACACCATATTTGGTAGAGTTATTGCCGGTCAGGATGTTGTAACACAAATAGAAAATACGCCGACGGGACCTGGAGATAGGCCAGTTGATTCAATAGTAATAAATAGTGTTACATTAAACTAGTTCATGCGGATTTTTTTTAATTACTTAAAGAAGTATTGGAGGCTTTTGATTTTGGCTCTGGTTTTGGCGGCGATAAATCAAATTTTTTCCTTGCTGGATCCTTACATTTTTCGGCTTATTTTAGATGACTTTGCTACCAAATTTGAGCAATTATCTAAATCTGAATTTTTTACAGGCGTTACAATACTGCTTCTCTTATCCATGGGTACTAACTTAGTTTCGCGTATTGCTAAAAATTTTCAGGATTTTTATGTTAATACCATTACCCAAAAATTAGGAGCTAAAATGTATACTGACGGGTTAGCCCACAGTTTAAAATTGCCTTATCAGGTTTTTGAAGATCAGAGGAGCGGAGAAACTTTAGAAAAACTTCAACGGGTGAGGTTGGATACCCAAGTTCTCATCACCTCTTTAATTAATGTTGTTTTTACCACATTAATTGGTTTTGTTTTTGTAATTATTTACGCTTTTTCTGTAAGTTCCGTAATTGCGGTGGTTTATTTGGCAATGGTGCCCATTTTGGGATTGCTCTCGGCTTTTTTAAGTAAAAAAATTAAGGTTGTACAAATAAAAATTGTGGCACAGACTACAGCTCTAGCGGGATCCACAACGGAGTCTTTACGAAACATCGAACTGGTCAAATCTTTAGGGCTTTCAGATTCGGAAATCAAACGTCTTAATGATACCACCAATGATATTTTAAAATTAGAATTGGAAAAAGTTAAATATTTGCGCGCTTTAAGTTTTCTACAGGGTACAGCAATTAATTTTTTACGCACTGTGATTCTTTTTGTCATGATGTATTTGGTGTTTACCCGCGTGGTGACCTTAGGTGAATTTTTTTCATTGTGGATTTATTCTTTCTTTTTATTTAACCCGCTTCAAGAATTAGGTAATACAGTTAACTCTTACCGCGAAGCAGAGGCAAGCTTAGAGAATTTTAGGAAAATTTTACATACGGAAAAAGAACCAGTACCCAAAAATCCTAAAACCATTGGTCGTCTTAATAAAATTGCCTTTGATTCTGTTTCTTTTCAGCATCCGACCGCCAATCGTAATGCCCTTGATGATATGAGCTTTATCGGGAAGAGCGGAGAGACTATCGCCTTTGTCGGACCTTCGGGCAGCGGTAAAACTACGCTAGTTAAATTATTAGTAGGATTATATAAACCTAAAACTGGAAGAGTTTTGTATAATGATATAAACATAACCGAAGCAGACTTAGAAAAAATCCGCAGTCAAATAGGACTAGTAACGCAAGATACTCAATTGTTTGCCGGTACAATTCGCGATAATTTAAAATTTGCCAATCCCAAAGCCACAGATGAGCAGATATTACTAGCGCTTAAAAAGTCCGCATCTAATAGCCTAATACAAAGAGCAACAGAAGGGCTTGATACAGTGATTGGCGAAGGCGGAGTAAAAGTTTCAGGAGGAGAGAAGCAACGCCTGTCTATTGCGCGAGCGCTGCTTCGAGACCCAAAACTTCTAGTTTTTGATGAGGCAACTTCATCGCTTGATTCTCTGACCGAAGAGCAAATTACCTCCACTATCCGAGAGCTTAGTGAACAAAACCATGTTACCGTACTCATTGCTCATCGTCTTTCTACCGTTATGCATGCAGATACTATATATGTATTAGAAAAAGGAAAAATTGTCGAATCTGGGTCACATCAATCTTTGCTTGACGTAAGGGGTCTATATTCTGCAATGTGGCGACAGCAGATAGGTGAGAGAAGTTGAAAATGTTATAAAATAACATAATCATGAAACAAAATAAACCTAAAAAAATTCAAATAATGATCATTGATTTGGGTTCTCAATATACTCAAATTATCAGACGGTCTTTGCATTATTTGGGTTTTCATTCAATCATTCTCTCGCCCGCAAAATCTCTTAAATGGATAGAGGAAAATAAGCCCAAGGGGATAATTCTCTCCGGCGGGAGTGCAAGCGTCTATGACGCCGATGCGCCAATAATTCCAAAAGCGATAATGAATTTTGGGATACCAATTTTAGGTGTTTGTTATGGCATGCAGTGGCTCACGTACATTAATGACAATAATTCCGTGCATAAAGTGCGTGATGGTAAATCATATGGGCCAGTAGAAATTAGTTTAAATAATAAAAGCCCCCTTTTTAAGGGCTTAAGAGTAAAAATAAATGCTTGGTCTTCTCACGGGGATTCTGTCAAGCGGGTGCCAATAGGTTTTCGTGTCACTGCTACTTCTAAGGAGGGTAAGGTAATTGAGGCAATAGAATGTTTATCTAAAAAACTTTATGCAGTGCAATTTCATCCGGAAGTTGAACAAACAGAGGATGAAAATATTATTTTGAATAATTTTGCTGAAAAGATTTGTAATTGCAAAAAAGATTTTTTTCAAAAAGATGTTATAAAGGAAATAAGGGAAAATACGAAAAAAATATTAGGTAATGGCACGGCGATAATCGGTGTTTCGGGAGGAGTGGATTCCACGACGCTTGCTGCTATCCTTGCTCCAGCTTTGGGAGATAAGCTGAAAGCATTTCTTATAGACACAGGTGGCATGAGAAAAGACGAAATCAGGAAAATAAAGGAAATGACGAAAAACGTGCACATAAACCTGGAAATAATAGACCAATACAAAAATAGATTTATACAAAAAATCAGCCAGAGCATAGACGCCGAAAAAAAAAGAAAGCATTTTCGTACTGTATATGGAGAAATTTTTAAAAAGGTGGCAAAGTCGTACGGTGCGACACATATGATTCAAGGTACGCTCGCTACAGATTTAATTGAATCTGGCAGTACAGGTAAATCAGTGCTCATCAAGACACACCATAATGTGGATTTAGATTTAGGCCTTAAGGAAATAATGCCCTTGTCGGACCTTTTTAAATTTGAGGTTAGGCATTTGGCACGATTGTTTGGTTTGGGTGAGCTTGTGGCTAGTAGGCAGCCTTTTCCAGGACCAGGATTGTATTTACGAATCATAGGGGTTCCAGTCAGTAATGAATTATTGGAAATTGTGCGCGAAGCAGACGATGAAGTGAAAAAAATTCTAAAAAAGCATAAATTATATAATAAAATTTCGCAAACTATCGTAGCGCTTCTTGGAGTCAATACTGTTGGCGTAAAAGGAGATGGGCGAGTGTATGGGTATTCAATAGTGGTACGTACTGTCGAAACGGTAGATTTCATGACCGTAAAAGGTTTTTATCTATCACCAGAAGTTTGCGAAGAAATTACCAGTACTCTCGTCAAACATCCGAAAATTGTTCGTGTATTTTATGATTTCACTCCGAAACCTCCAGCTACGACAGAGTTTGAGTAATTTGATATAATCTATATATGCGAGAAAAACTCCCTATTTCTAAATCCAAAGAGCAGTTAATAAAAGGAGTAAATCCTATTTTTGCTTGCATAGGTACACTGGAAGATTTTGAAAATTCCCTCAAGACTGCTCCGCACATTAATGATGATTTTGGACTAAACAATGTACAAAACGTAGATTGGTTTCGTGGTCACACTGAATATGAAGGATCATTAGGTGCTGGACCTGGGACATATATTATATCCCCAATAAACACTTTCAATAAGTTATCAAGAGGGTTTTATTGTTGCACTGGGCTGATTGTTGCTGGCATTACCCCAGATGGGCAAAAAATATCCTTCTTAACTCATCAAGATCCACATATGCTTGTCCCTTCTCTTAGAGATAAATTCATGAGTGATTTAAAACAGCGACTTAATGATATGAAAAAAAGATGTAAAAACGGCACAATTGATGCTGTTATTGTCGGAGGTGAAGTTAATGATATTAGTATAGAAAATGTGTATATAGATTCAATTAAATTACTTGGGAAAGAAGTACAAGAAAATCTTGGATTTGAACCTATGGTAATAAATGGTCCAAAGATTTCTATGTTAAGAGATACCGTTGGTTATGATAATGAAAACAGGAGAATTTATTTTATTAGACCGGAGACAACTCAGGTAGAACATTCTTCTGCCGAAGATTTTATTCCGTCAGATTTTCCTGCCAATAAAGTTGATAAATATAAAAATAAGTGGAGATAAATTTAAATAATAAATTATAAAAATTATGTCTCATGATATTTTATCATTTTCTAAAAAAGAAATAATATTACTGCAGAAATTAAACACTCCAGCAAAGGTGCAGGATTTTTTGAATAAAATTCCTTTTAATTTTGAGGAAAGGGGAGAGAGGTTAAAATCTCCTATTTTGACCCTCAAAACACGAAGGGCACATTGTTTTGAGGGAGCATTGCTTGGCGCCTATATTCTATCTCTTTGTGGTTTTCCGCCACTCGTGCTTCATTTAAAGACCACAAAAGAAGACTATGACCATGTCCTAGCCCCATTTAAGATAAATGGTCTCTGGGGTGCACTGTCTAAAACTAATCACACGGTACTCAGATATAGAGATGCCATTTATAAAAATATTCGCGAACTCGTATTGTCTTATTTCCATGAATACTTTTTGAATGATGGAGAAAAGACTTTAAGACAATATTCCAGGCCACTTAATTTAAATACTCTTGGGAAAAATTGGATAGTTCAAAAGGGTGATCTTTGGTATATAGATAAAAAATTAGATGAAATAAAACACTATAATATTTTACCCAAAATGCGTATTAAAAAATTAAGAAAAGCAGATAAAATAGAAATTAGGGCAGGAGAAATTGTAGAATACAAAAACTAGTTCTCTTTCTTTTTATTTTCCTCTTTGTGTCCATGAGCGTCGACTTCATATGAAGTGTTTTGTTGTTCAAAAAAGTTTACCAATTCAAATACGTCTGTAGCGGTAGACATCCACTTGGCGGGATTGGTGACATTGAAATGAGATTTAAGACCCAGTTCTTCGAGCCTTCTGTCTGCTACATATTGCACATATTGATTTACATAATCCGCATTGAGTCCTAGGATCCCTTTCGGGAACATATCTTTATTATAGCTTGTTTCGAGATTTACTCCCTCAATTATTATATTTCTAATTTCATCAGCAAATTCTTCAGTCAAGAGTTCCCCGTTTTCTTCGAGAACAGTATGAATAAGTTGAATGCCGAATTTTAAATGCAAAGATTCATCGCGCAGAACCCAGTTGATCATTGACCCTAGATTACGTAGCTGATTTCTTTGACGGAAAGATAATGCCACCATAAAGCCGGAATAAAACCAAATTCCTTCCATTACGATATTGGTTGCCACCAAATTACGCAAGAAATCTTTTTTACCCTCCGCTGTTTCAATATCAAGGGTATCTTCAGTCATTCGGATAAGGTATTTATTTACAAAATTTTCTTTCTTCACTATTGAGTCAATTTCAAGGTGAACACCATAAACACGATCTCGATCAAGTGGAAATGTTTCGAGCACGTATTCAAAAGCAACGCAGTGATTCGCCTCTTCAAACATTTGCTTTGCTATGTATAGATGACATTCGGGGGATTTTAAGTATGGATATATTCCTAAAGCAAGCGATCTATTCACTATGAGTTCAGTTGGATTAAAAAACGCCATTAAAAATTCTACTGCGTGGCGTTCATCATCAGTCATAGATTTCCAGTCAGCCAAATCTTCACCGAGCGGTATCTCGTGCGGGAACCAACTATTCCTAACTGCCTGATTGTAAAGATCGTATGCCCATTTATAATGCATGGGGTGCAGGTTCATATCTGTTGGTGATGCTTTCCCTAAAATCATATATTTATTGGCAGCTCTCGCACAAGAATTTTTCTTGGGGGTCTTCAACTATTTCTATCTCGGGAGTTTTAACTACGGGTACTGGTTCTTTCATTTGGATTGGGGATGGTGCTGGTATGATTATTTCTGTTGGTGTCTCTAGTACTTCTTTTTGGATAACTTTCTGTGTTTCTTTGTCTCGAAGTACTGCAAAACCCCTTTTCCCCAAGACTTGTGCCTTATTGACGGCAGTGGTGGATTGCTCAGCTGAATGGCGTGGCTTCATATGCAGATAATAAGTTGTTTTGAGTCCTTTGTCCCAAGCCGTGGTGTAGATATTCATAATTTCATTTATGTCTCGAACTTCCAAATACATATTACGAGATATTCCCATGTCAACCCACTTTTGAGCTCGAGCGGCTACCTCTATATATGCATAAGGAGAAACAGAAAATGATGTTTTGTAAATTTTTTTGATATGGTCTGGAATCTCTACTATGGATTCAATGTCACCATGATTCTCCAAAATAGCTTCGCGTGTTTTATCCCAGAGGTTTTCATTTTCTAAGGCCTGCATTAAGTTTTCATTCACTTCAAGGTACTTGCCAGATATTTTATTTCTAGAAAACATTTGAGTAAACCTCGGATCAATTCCAGGAGAAGTGCCTGCTACGAGTCCAATGTTGGCATTCGGCGCAATTGCTAATAATGTTGCATTGCGCATTCCCTTTTTTACTTTAATGCGTAGAGTTTTCCAATCCAAGGCTGGTAGAAGTCTTGGATACTCTTTTTTCACGGTCAATTCACGACCCCGATCATCTTCTAATTTTTTAAGAGTATCAATCGGAACTTCACCTTTTGACCAACCGGAACCTTTGAAATTTTTATAAGATCCTCTTTCCTCAGCTAAATTCGCCGATTCATCAATGGACATGTAAGAAATAAATTCAAAAACTTGATCAGCGAAGTCTGCCGCTTCAGTATCTTCATAGGAGTAGCCAAGTTGTTCAATTGAATCAGCGAAACCCATTAATCCCAAACCCACAGCTCTATTCTCATTATCAGCACGTCTTGCCTCTGGTATCGGAAGTTCATTTATGTCAACTAAGTTATCAAGTTGGCGAGTAGCCAAACGAACGGATTCTTCCAATCGATGCCAATCCACTTGTCCCCGTACTAAATGTCGCGCTAAATTAATTGAAATTAAATTACAAACTGCTACATTATTTCTATCTGTCGGCAAGGTAACTTCAGTGCAGAGATTGGAACAATGAATGGTGCCAGTGTTGTTGTTTAATGCGCGTACATTTATTGCATCTTTCCAAGTAAGCCAAGGATGTGAGGTTGTCTCTAGGGAAATTAATATATTCTTGTACTGCTGGCGGGCGGGGATTATATTATACATCTTTATTTTTCCTTGTTTAGCTAATGCCACATATTCGTTATATCTAATGGAAAATTCTTTACCCACAAGCTCGTTCAGATCTTTTACCTCATTCGGATCAAACAAATACCATTCATAATTTCCTATCACTCTTTTCATAAATTCATCTGAGATGAACACTGCGGTGTTTGCGGTGCGAGTTCTTCTATAATCATCCCCATTGTTTTGCTTCAAATCTAGGAAATCTTGAAAGTTTAAATGCCAATTTTCCATATAAAAACAAAGCGCACCCAATTTTTTTCCACCCCTTTGTACTGCTCGCACAGCAGAGTCCGCTATATGCATAAATGGGATTGGGCCAGATGATTTTGTATTGCTTGATTTTAAATGCGATCCTTCTGCGCGAAGTTTGGTGACGGAAAGTCCAATACCACCGGTCGCTTTTGAAAGTACCAATACATCAGAAATAGTTTTACCGATGTGTTCCATGTCGTCATGCATTTCCATCAGAAAGCAGTTTGAGAGTTTTGGATGAGGTGTACCTGCTCCGATGTTAGAACTTCCAGCTGAAAGATATTCTAGCTTGGACATTTTCTCGTAAAACTTTTTTGCCCAAACTGTTGGCTCTTCTTCATTTAAAGACATACCCATGGCAACTCGCATCCAAAAATATTGAGGTGTTTCAAGCGGTGCTTGCTTTTCATTTTTCATTAAATAACGATTCTGCATTGTAGAAAGGCCAGAGTATTTATAGAGTTCATCGTTTTCTATTTTTAAACAGGAAGCCAATTCATCCAGGTTGAAAGTCATCGCCATTCTTTTGTCCAGTAGGTCTTTATTAACTGCATTCAAAATGTATTCTTTGAAATGTGCACTGTGGAGTTGCGTAAATTCAAGCGGAGATATTGATTTGGTTTCTTCGTGGTCGTAATCACCTATAACTTTCTTATATATATCCTTTAGAAGCAAACGAGTGGCTATTTTATCAAATTCTCCGCTGTACTGGGCATTTTGTAGAGCCGCATTTATGGTTGCAGCATCCATTTCTTCAGTAGTAATGCCGTCATAGAGAGTCAGCTGTGTTTCGGTGGCTATCTGGATGACTTTACTTATCGGATCTTTTAAACCATAGCATGCTCTCTCGATTGATTTATTGATTCTATCGGCGTTGAAGGGGACCTTTGTGCCGTCTCTTTTTGTAATTGTTAGTGTCATAGGCATACATTATAATCTTTGAGCAACGTGCTTGGCAAGTTAATATCTAAAAAATTATCACAATAGAAAAACATTACCAACTCGTCAATACTGGTACTAAAAAATCCTTTAGAAGTTTGATATAATGTATGTATGTTAGAAAAAAAAAGACAAACGAGAATTATGGTCTTCGGAACCTTCGATGGTTTACATGATGGCCATCTTGATTTTTTTAAGCAAGCAAAAAAATTAGCCCACAAATCTTTTTTAATTGTTTCTGTTGCGCGGGATTTGAATGTTTTTAAAATAAAAGGAAAATATCCGGGTAAAAATGAGAAAAAAAGAATAATTTTAGTTCAAAAATGCAAATTAGTTAACAAAGTAGTTCTCTCTGGAATTAAAAATCATATTCCACACATCGCGAAAGAGCACCCCCGTATTATTGCCTTAGGATATGACCAAAAAGCCTATGTTAAAAATCTTAAAAAAGACTTAAAAAATAAAGGCATAATAGTAAAAGTAATACGTCTCAAGCCCTATAAAGAAAAAATTTATAAAAATCACTTGCAAAAAATAAAAAGATAAATATAATTAATTATTATTAACATTTTTGGTTAATTTTAAAATAACATGTGGGAAATAGATATTATAAAATTCATTAAAAAAGTTTCCAAGAATAAAGATTTCTTACACCTTTATTTTTTGCTTTTGTCGTCTCTGCTAATTTTCTTTCTAGTAGTTTTTTCTTTAGCTTGGAATTTTCGCGCCCAACTCTTCGGATATTTTGCCAGAGAATATTTGCAAGATACGCAAGCACGAAATGAGATAGGAAAAGAAGATACAAAAATTACTACAGAAAAAATTATTGAAAGACAATCAATTTTTTCACAAGATAATTTAGTAATAGGTGCAGTGAAAAAAACTAATCCGGCTGTTGTGTCTATAATTATTTCCAAAGAAGTTCCAAAATATGAAACTTATATTGATCCGAATCAACAAACAAATCCATTCGGAGATTTATTTCCTGGTTTTTCTTTTAACATTCCCCAATATCGTCAGAATGGTACAGAAAAAAAAGAAATTGGCGGAGGCTCGGGATTTTTTGTCTCAAGCGATGGCCTGATCCTCACCAACAAGCATGTTGTTCTGCAGACAAATGTTGAATATACTGTTTTTACTAATGATGGTAAGAAACATTTAGCTCAAGTTGTAGCTCGTGACCCAGTTTTGGATGTTGCCCTTATAAAAATTAAGGGAACTTTCCCATATCTTACTCTAGGTAACTCAGATTCGTTACAAGTAGGACAAAGTGTTATTGCCATAGGCAATGCTCTAGCTGAGTTCAGGAATACTGTATCCGTAGGGGTGATTTCTGGGCTTGCCCGTTCAGTAACTGCAGGGAATCCTTCCGGAAATACAGAGATTCTTGACCATGTCATTCAGACAGATGCGGCAATTAACCCTGGAAATTCAGGTGGACCGCTTTTGGACCTTTCAGGGCGCGTAATTGGCGTTAACGTAGCTATTGCGCAAGGCTCTCAAAATATAGGATTTGCGCTTCCTATTAATAGTGTCAAAAGCGCGATTGAATCGGTAAAGTCCATTGGAAAAATCGTGCGGCCATATATGGGTGTGCGCTATGTTGCCATCAATACGCAAATGAAAGAAAAAAATAATTTAACTGTTGATTATGGAGTTCTAGTAAAACCTGGAGCGAATACAAACGAGCTTGCCGTTATGCCGGGCAGTCCGGCCGATAAAGCTGGAATTGTGGAGAATGATATAATTTTGGAAGTTGATGGCGTTAAGCTAAACGACGAGACAAGTCTTGCTTCGGTTATTCGTCAGAAAAAAATCGGCCAAGTAATAAATCTAAAAATTATCTCCAAAGGCGTTGAGAAAAATGTTTCTGTCACGTTAGAAGCAGCGAAAGATAGTTAAATTACTTCACATCCCGAAGTCGCAGTGTGACTAAAAAACCGCATAGCATAATTACTCCCAAAACAAAAAAAAGATATTCAAACGACGGAACTAATAAAAGAACAGGAATAGCAAGAGCGGGACCGATGATGAAAGAAAGAGGAAAGGTGTTGCGGAAGAAACTGATTATATCCGCATTTTCTTCGGTTACAACTTTGAAAAAATAACTTTCGCTCATGGTGTCGATGATGGCTGCTCCAACGCGAGTGAACAAAAGAACGAGAGTCCAGAGAAAGAAAGTTTGCGTTTTTATTAGAGGGATTACTAAAGTAGAGATACTGATTATAAAAAATCCAACAATGAGCATTTTTTTCTCACCAATTTTATCAGACAATTTACCGAGGGGGAAGTCTAAAACAACAAAGGGTATGAGCATAATGCTAAAGATTATTCCGATTTTGTCCCAAGTAAAGCCCATATATTCATGTAAATATATCGGTGTATAAATAATCATCCAAGCATAGAAAAATTTCAAAATTAAATTAATCAGATAAATTTTCGAGATGTGTTTATTTCGGATGAATAATTTAATCGTTCTAGAGATGGAAACCCTTTTATATTCTGGGTCTTTGAAATCACGCAAGAATAAAACAAAAAGAATATATACTAAGACCATGAATAAAGCAGATAAAAGATAAATGCCCTGAAACGAACCTTTGGTTATAATTGATCCGGAAATCAGTTGAGCAACAACCCAGGCGAGACTGGTAATAGATAAATATATTCCGCGTATTCCACCTATTTTAGAATTTTTTGAAAAATCTTCAATAAAAATATCCAATGACGCAACAATAAAATTTAGTGAAATGAAGTATAAAATAAAAGCGGGAATGACAATAGAATTTTTATTCCCGAATGCTAGAATTACAAGCGAGCAAAAAAGTATTAGACTAAAAAGAAAAATAACTGAACGATTGCCTATTTTTGTTAAGACCTGGGGCATCCCAAGCAGTCCAAAAATAGTAGTCATTGAAGCAATGACATAAAGAATACCCACATAGTATGCATTTATGTAATTTTCAAGAAAACTTGAATTGATATAAGCAGTTAAAGCTACCGGTATTGAAAATAAAAAGCCTGCCAGATATATTATTTTTCGGTTATGTTTCATGGCTGATTTATAAGGAGCAGGGCGACTATATAAATCGACACCCTGTTAAATAAATTTTGCCTTGCAAAATTTGCCCAAAGGGCATTTAACAGGGTAAAGAAATTTATATTCGTATTACTCATTAAATTTCATTTACACACTCAATATTACTGGTATTACCAGAGGTCTTTTTTCAGTTTTCTGGTATAAAAATTTTGAAATGCTTTCCCCTAATTCTTTTTTCATATAGTCAAAGTCTGTCGGACTCCCGTCTGCCGAACGGACAAGATTTTTCACTGCCATATCTTCCACTCCTTTTTTAATCATGATTCTTACCTGACGCAGAAGTTCTTGGTTTTCTTTAAGATATACGAATCCGCGTGAGATCAAGTCCGGAGATTTCTTTAATTTTCCGGTTTTTTGATCAAGAAGCGCTATAACGACAAACATTCCATCTTGCGCTAGCATAACTCGATCGCGGATGACGACATCTTGAGCGTCTCCGACAGAAGCACCGTCCACCATCATAAGTCCTGATGGTGCTTTTTCTTTGCGCATTAATATCTTTTGCCCATCAGTTGATATTTCGATTATTGAACCATTATCTGGAACAACAATATTCTCTTCCGACATGCCAAGTTCCATAGCGAGCTCTTTATGAAGTACTAGACGGTAATGGTTGCCATGAATTGGGATGAAGAATTTCGGATGCGTTTTTCGGTGAAGCCATTTCACGTCTTCCTGATTGCCGTGTCCTGTCGCATGAACAAAGTCTTCGCCAGCCGTGCGGTAACTTATGATGCGTACACCTTGCCTGGTCAGTCCGTCTTTCATTTTTTCTACTGCTCGTTCATTTCCTGGAACGATGGAAGCCGAGAGTATTATCGTGTCCCCCTTGTGAAGTGAAAATTTTGTATGAGTTTTATTGGCAGCGCGGTTAAGCGATGCGAATTCTTCACCTTGAGCCCCGGTCATTAGAATTACAATTTTATTGGACGGATAATTATTTATTTCTTCTATTGGTATTATCGTACCTTTTTGGGGTTGAAATAATCCTGCTTCTATTGCCACTTCTATGTTAGTTTTCATGGAACGTCCATCTAATACTATTTTTTTACCCATTGATTCAGCAAATTTTACTACATAAGCCAATCGAGTAATATGCGACGCGAAAGCAGCAATAATTATTCGACCACTTACTTTTCTTATTAAATTCTCCAGTCCTTGGTGTACTTTTATTTCAGGCAGAGAAAAGCCCTCGTTTTCAATATTAGTGGAATCAGTTAAAAGGAGAAGAACCTTCGCACGATCGAAGATAGAATATTCTTTTTCTTCCTCTTTAGACACGATTCCGTCCACTTGATCGAGTTTATAGTCTCCCGGAGTTACGATCCACCCATGTTCTGTTTCTATAATGATACCCATTGAGTCGGGGATGGTGTGAGTAACACCGAAAAATCTTATTTTTATTTTTCCGCAGGTTATAGTCTCGTCTTTTTCAACAATATTTTCTTTTGTTGGCGGTAAGTGCGGAAATTCTGCTTGACGTTTTCTCATCATTAAGATAGAGAGGTTTCTGGAATATACTGGCGGGTTGCCGATACGTGAAAGTACCAGTGGCACGCCTCCAATGTGGTCCAAATGCCCGTGCGTTATGATAAGCGCGCGTATTTTGTCTTTGCGTTCTTCTAGATAAGTTGTATTGGGAATAACATAATCAACTCCAGGTGTAGCTTCGTTGGAAAAATGCATGCCAGCATCAATAACAATAATATCTTCACCGATTTCTATCGCTGTCATATTCTTGCCAATTTCTTCTACTCCTCCAAGCGGGATAATGCGTATCACCCCTTTCTCTGGCGGGGGAATTTTTCCACTACCACTTTTTTTGTATTGGTTTTTAGGGCTAAAGGAACGAGACCTAGGAGCTGGCCCATATCTTTTCTTTCTATATTGATAGGTAGAATTTTTCATCGATCTTTTCCTATCTGCCTCACCCGAGGGCCTACGGCCCAGGAGAATTTTATTTTCTATTTTTCTATCATCAACGCTTACTGCGCTGAAGGACAGTCTTTGCTTTTTTATCATTTTTTATTTCCGTGTAATGGCGGATCGCCATTACACGATCTATTGTTTTTAATTATTTAGAAAATAGCCTCCAAACATTTTCTGTTGTAGTGTACCATGAATATGCATTTAGATAACGATCCGAAGGTGAAACAATGCGATCTGTTGAGGATTGCTTTAGATTGCTAGGTACTACATATATAAAATTAGGACTATACAGAAAAATTGCTGGCATATCTTTCCTGATTTCATCTTCAAATTGAGCATATTTTTTTATTCTAGTTGTGTCGTCAATCGTGATAAATGCATCTTCTAAAATTTTGTCTACTTTTGCATTAGTATACATGGCGACATTGAGGCCGGGATCTTTTCTCTGCGAAGAATGCCAAAAGGCAAAGAGATCAGATTGATTATTTATAATTTCTCCGAACAAGAGGGTATCATATTTGCGTGGACGGATCACATTTTGATTTAAATTACCGATTTCAAAAGTTTTCACCTCAACTTTTATACCGACAGAAGCTAAATCCTGTTTTATAAGTTCGGCAATTTTTGCCAGTTCTGCTACATTACCCGTTGAGATGGAAAATTCTAGCTTTGTGGTGATTTTTTTCCCGCCCTTAACGGATTTTTTCTCCGGTACTGTTTTTTCTAAAAATCCATCCACCCCCCTTTCCCAACCAGCTTTAGATAAATCATTTTGCACCTTTCGCAGGATTTCTTCACGCCCTAATATTTTGCTCTCTGTTAATTTTTGATAAGTAACTACATTTGACGGTATCGGGCTATCAATTACGACCCCATATCCAAAAAGCACATCTTTAACAATTCTGTCTTTATCTATAGCTTGATTGATAGCTCTAATGATTGTTTTATCAACAAAAAGCTGATTTTGATTTTGGTTGAAAAAAAGTCCAAACACTCTCGGGAGGACTGAGGACTCCACCTGGTAATTTTTTTCCCTTAGGATTTCCGCATTTTGAGGAGTAATAGAGCTTATCTGATCAACTTTTTTTTCAAGTAATGCGTTTATAAGGTCATTTTCATTTGAATAAAAATATAAACTGATATTTTTAATATATGGTTTACCCAATATGAATTTTTTAAAGGGTACTAATTCGTAATGGTCAATAATTCCAGATGATTTTTTATTTACTGTATTTATCATATAAGGTCCTGACCCTATGGGGCTCGTATTTGCGGTGTTTAATTCTATGGGGGAATTGTCCCATAGGGCTCTCTCTATAATGCCAAGTGTCGTGTTTTCTAAAAATGATGCATAAGGCTGTTTCAAGGTAAATCTGACAGTTTTCTCATCCACCTTTTCAACACTTACGCCATCCCAATTTGCTTTATGTGAACTTTTTACGATTGAATCCTTAATTTTACTGATTGTAAAAATAACATCATCCACGGTAACTATTTTCTCATCCTGAAAGTACAGATTGTCTTTTAAAGTGAAAGTATAGATTAAACCGTTTTCTGACATTTCATATTTTTCTGCTAAATCCGGTATTAGGGTTCCATCAGGGCTTCTCCTCATAAGGCCAGAATAAATGAGTGCAGTGAGGCTCTCATCGGCGAGAGAATTTGCCAATATCGGGTTTATAAAACGCGGAGTACCGATGATGCCGAGTGACGTAGATCCTCCGCGTAGCGGTACTTCTACCATGAAAGACTTATTAATACTTTCTAATATTAATATTGTGCTTAATAATAACACCACCACTAATCCAAAGAAAACAATACGCTCTCTTCTTGAGAAAGAAGAAAGAACCGAATTGATTGCCAATTTTCCCGGTAGTTTGTTGATGATTTTTAACTGGCGTATACGACGATAAAAATTTCTCATAGAAGAATTTTTAGACAAAGCTTTTAGCTATTCGCTTTTATTATGATAGACAGAAATGCAAATACAGCAAAAAGAATTCCACAAACAAGAGACAAGAAAAAAAGAAACTTCTCAAAACCTCGGCGAGTGTGGTGAAAACTTCCACCCTCACCTCCACCCAAGGCCCCCCCCACTCCTGCGCTAGACTGCTGAAGCATAATTGACAAAACTAATATTACTGAAAGAATAATCTGCGCGTACGGCAGAATTTGAATTACTAAACTCATGATCTAATCATTGCATATTGAAGACAAAAAGGCAAATAAACACATAGATAGTTTGGCAAAGAAATGAATACTAGTCTTTTTTATTAATTTTTGTTACAATAAAAGTCTTAAAATAATTATTTAACAAATCATTTATGATAGAAAAAATAGGATCTGATCGTAAGTCCCAAGTAGAAGAAAAACCAATTACTGTCGAGGGAAAAGAAGCTAGGTCAGACTACACAGAAAGAAATAGGTTGGTGCTGCAGTATCTTCCTTTAGTAAAAGCTATTGCAATTCGTATCCATGATAACCTACCCGTGAATGTTAATCTGGATGATTTAATTGGAGAGGGTATTATGGGTCTTTTGGATGCTACTCAAAAATACGATCAAGGCAAAAAAGTACCTTTTGGTTTTTATGCCAAGTATCGCATTCAGGGAGCTATTTTGGACAGCTTACGTCAGCTTGACTGGGCTTCGCGGGACATGCGACGACAACGTAAACAAATTGACAATGCTGTCGAGAAATTGACAGTTAAACTACAAGAAAATCCTTCTGAAGCAGAAGTGGCTGAAGAATTGGGTATAAGTCTTAAGGAATTACACCAGAAGATACTTCATGTTCCAACTAGTCCTATAATGTCAGCTTCTACCTATGGTGGGGCACCAGAGGACTCCGATGCACCTGATTATCCTTCTAGTTCTTCCGAGCAACCTGACGCCATCTTTGCCAATGAACAGCTTCGTTCTAAACTAGCCGAAGCGATGAAAACTCTGGCGCCACGTTATCAAACAGTATTGACGCATTATTATCATGATGAAATGACCATGAGGGAAATTGGAAATATTCTTGGAACTAACGAAAGCCGAGTTTCCCAACTACACAAAGTGGCCCTAGTAAAACTCTATGAAGCATTAAGAAACCTAGGTGTTACTTCATTCAAAGACTTCGATTTAGAGCCTCACAAAATCACAAAATTCAGTCAACCAAGAAAGATTTAATAAATATTTATCTTAAAGCCATGAAGATCGCGTTTAGTTTTTTAAGATGAACTTGATTTGACAAGTGCATATAAAACATGGTATCATATTAGAGTGATTGTACCTTAAAAATTTCATTTATTTTGTTATAAAGATGCGAGTTCGCCATAGCCCCTAGTTTATAAAAAGAAGTTTTTGTAAATTACGAGTTATGGCGACACGAGTCGTTTCTAACAGAAAAGGAGTTCCCCCATGATGAGAGTTATGCTGGTTGATCCGCAGAGATTATTTCGAGAGGGTCTCAAAGCCCTCATTTCCGCCGAAACGGACATGAGGGTGGTGAAAGAGGTGTCGAATTGTAACGACGCCGTCGACTGTGTCAGTGAGACGCATCCAAGTGTGATCCTGATGGACATTTGGATGCCGGGGCTCAGCAGCCTTGAGGCCACTATTCGCATGCTCCAGCTAAGGCCGGAAACGAAAGTTCTGTTTCTGACAGATGTAGTGGACGCAGACTTCCTCGTGGAAGGAATGCGGGTCGGCGCCAGGGGGTATGCACTGAAAGACATTGGTGCCGATGAACTCTCGAATGCCATTCGTGAGGTGTCCAGGGGTGAGCACTATTTCAGCTCCGAAATGCTATCCTTATTCGTGGATGGCTTTCGGGCGCTGGTGGGAGCTACTCCTGTGGTTACGAGTCTCGGTACTCTCACAGGACGTGAGAGAGAAGTGCTGAAGATGTTGGCAGAAGGCGAATCAGTCAAAGATATCGCGGCATTGCTGGCCCTTAGTGTGAAAACCGTGGAAGCGCACAAGTTTAACATGATGCGCAAGCTCAAAATCCACAACAGAGCACACTTGGTTCAGTACGCCATTGAAAATAAGGTAATACGCCTCAAGCGGACGTTAGAGTTGGAGGTGGTACGTACCGCTTAGCCAACAAGCTGCGTGCCCGGCTGACGAGAGGGGATTCCCGGCACGGGGAATCCAAGAAAGGAGAAATTTATCGACGACACTATTTTTACAGATCTCTGTAGAAACGGTGTCGTTTTACGTTATTGAGGATTTTAGTTCTAATATTCGCTGTTGCTATATGGAGTACCACATAGCAACAGCGCTCAAATGTTGCTATAATAATACTATGAAAAAAGAAATTTCAGTTTTGGGGCTTTTTCAAAAATTATTTCATAATTTTAACGCGCGTGCGATGAAAGACGCGACACTCGCTTTCAAGAAACATTTAGACGATGGGGGTCGTATGCTGCTCGCATTGGGCGGAGCGTTGTCTTCGGCGCAGATAGGTGTCACGCTCGCCGCCATGATTAGAGAAAATAAAATACACGCTATTTCTTGCACCGGGGCTAATTTAGAAGAATCCGTTTTCAGATTAGTCGCTCATACTAAATACAAAGATTATCCAAATTATAGATATTTTACCAAAGAAGATGACCAAAAAATATTAGAGCGGGGTGAACGCCGAGTGACGGATACATCAATCCCAGAAGAAGATGCATTTCGTGTAGTGGAACCGATAATCTTACAAAAGTGGAAAGAGGCGGGGAAGACAGGTCTGCGTTTTTTCCCGCATGAATATTTTTATCAGATCTTGTTATCTCCAGAATTAGAAAAATATCATGAAGGAAATAGAGAACACTGTTGGTTGCTCGAAGCGGCAAAAAACAACCTACCCATCGTTGTGCCGGGTTGGGAAGATTCTACTCTCGGAAATATTTTTGCTGGATATTGTAAGATGGGGGAAGTGAATCCTTCTGTGATGAAAACCGGAGTTGAATATATGATGTATCTATATGACAAGTATCAAGAACTTTCAGGAAATGGTCTACCGGCAGGTAAGCAAGGTCCGGGACTCGGATTTTTCCAAATCGGCGGAGGTATTTCTGGAGATTTTCCCATTTGCGTTGTGCCTTCTATAAAATATGATTTGAAAAAGGAAGTGCGACCTTGGGGCTATTTCTGCCAGATTTCAGATAGTACCACTTCTTATGGTTCATACTCTGGAGCGACTCCCAATGAAAAGATTACTTGGGATAAGTTGACCAAGGATACCCCGATGTTCGTGATTGAATCTGATGCCACCATCGTTGCACCGCTAATCTTTGAAGCTATTTTGGATAGGTACACCATTAACGAAAAATAATATTTATATTATTATCTTTTGAATTTTCCGTTTAAATACTTTGAATTACGAAACTCTCTATCAACATAACCTTTTCTCCGGTACAGATTTTTTGAAGCTTAAAAAATCTTGAAGTTCTCGCCCCGCCCGGCTCGAAACCCCTTCGAAAAGTTATGTTTCAACGAGTTTCGTAATTCAAAGTTTAAATAAGATCGTTCCAGACTATTAGTTTCCATTCGTTCTTTTTGAAGAAGTGAGTTGTATATGAACAGATAGCTATGCCAGCATTATTTATAGGATTAAAGTAACTTAAATTATTATATTGTGATGCAGTAAGTTTTTCCCCATAGAGCATATAAGACGCTACCATTTTTAGAAAAATACCGTGGGTAACCATGATAATTCTCTTTTCTCTCCTTCTCCCTATATAAGTCAATAGTTTTTTTGCCCTTTTTTTAAGATCAATAAAATTTTCTTCGTCTGATACTCGCAAATTATCAGCATGATAGCTTTTATCAATTTGATCTATGATGTGTTTGACATTTGTTTCTTGACCATAGTGCCCGATTATTTCTGTTGGATTTTTCCTTTCCATCAAGAGATCGGAATATTCTATTTTTTTCATATGTAATTCTTTAGCGATAATCTCTGCTGTTTCTTTCGTGCGTTCATATGGGCTTGAAATGATAATTTGTGGGTGTCCCTTGTGTTTCGGAAATCTTCTTGCTGTGGCTAATGCCTGTTCTCGGCCTTTTTTGTTTAAAGATCCACCAGGACCTTGTCTGATGTTTTGAGCGTTAAGTTCGGTTTCCCCGTGTCGTACGAAATATATTAATTTTATACCCATATACATATTTTACTATAAATTTTAATTTTTTGATATACTTACCGAGATGAAAAATTTTTTAAAAATTCTTCTGCTAATCATTCTCTTTGGAGCGATCTATTATTTTAGAGATCCCTTAAGCACGCAAGTTCTGCCTATTCTAGAGAATCTCAAAAATAATATCAGTAATGTTTTTGGAAAATACATTCCATGCAAAGAACCAATACCGTATACCTTTGGTACTTTTGACGCCAAGTTTAATATTTCTAAAAAGTATTTTTTAGATGCTCTTTCTCTAGCAGAAACTATTTGGGAAAAACCTGTAGGCCTTGAACTTTTTACTTATACCCCTACAGATTCTTCTTCGAATGTTTTGAAAATAAATCTTATTTACGATTACAGACAAGAAGCTACTAGTAAATTAGCAAGTCTTGGCATCATTGTGAAAGATACTCGGGCGTCATACGACATGCTCAGGAATAAATTTACTGCACTCAAAGCTCTGTATGAAAAGGATGAAATTGATTTTAATGTGCGTATGGAAAGTTTCAATCAAAACAAGCTCGCTTATGAAAATAAAGTAAAATTTTGGAATACGAAAGGAGGAGCGTCACAAAAAGAATACAACCAGCTAGAGGCTACACATCTTTTTTTAGAGAATGAAATAAGAGAATTGCAAAATATACAAAAAAATCTCAATAACACAGCAGATGAAATAAATGCGCTTGTGGTTGTCTTGAATCGTCTTGTAACATCACTGAACCTTTCTGTGGGAAAATACAACACGGTCAACGTCGCTCGCGGGGAATCATTTGAAGAAGGAGTGTATGTGAGTGACGGGGTAAAAAGAGAAATAGATATTTATGAATTTAGCAGTCGAGAAAAACTGGTACGAGTGTTGGCGCATGAGTTGGGACACGCGCTCGGTCTTCCGCACGTGAGTGATTCTCAAGCTATAATGTATGAACTAAACCAAGGAAATAATCAAATATTAACCAAGGCTGATCTGGATGAGCTTAAAGTTAGGTGTGGGTTGAAGTAAATAGATGTGCTATAATTGGCAGTACAATAGTTTTATTATTTATTAATTTAACCAAAATAAAATGCAAGAAGAAAAAAACTTTTTTGAAAGGAATATGAAGTGGATTATAGTTGTGGGTGTTATCGTTCTTTTAGCCCTGTGGTTTGTTTCTAAATACAACTCTTTTGTCACACAAGGTGAAGAGATCACAGCACAGTGGGCGCAAGTGGAAAATCAATATCAGAGACGTTTTGATTTGATCCCCAATGTTGTCAATACAGTTAAAGGTGTAGCCAAACAGGAACAGGAAGTGTTCGGCGCTATAGCGGAAGCTCGCACAAGGTATTCTGGCGCGACAACTCCGAACGAAAAAGCGCAAGCCGCCACACAAGTGGAGTCTGCCTTTGGTCGTCTTTTGGTAATTGCAGAGGCTTATCCAGTACTCCAATCTTCACAGGCTTATAGAGATCTGATCGTTTCTCTCGAAGGCACCGAAAATCGCATTACCGTTGAAAGACAAAAGTATAACGAACTAGTCCGCGTATTTGATACCAATATCAA
>Ga0209542_10002325_pt1 | contig 42703 bp, 32 predicted proteins | sample RifCSPhighO2_01_FD_184028 | JGI IMG/M metagenome (GOLD analysis project Ga0209542, IMG submission 184028) | Soil microbial communities from Rifle, Colorado - Rifle CSP2_plank highO2_0.1 (SPAdes) (version 2) | ecosystem: Environmental > Terrestrial > Deep subsurface > Rock core/Sediment ... | reverse complement strand
CGGTGGAGACGCATCGCGGGTGCCCGTATACGTGCGGATTCTGCAACTCTCCCGGACAAAATGAAATGTTCGGAATGAAGAGCTTTTTCCGCAAGCGGTCGCCGGAGAAGGTACGCGAGGAGATCCTCTACTACAAGGAGAAGTACAAGATAGAGTACGTCTTCTTCTGGGCGGATACGTTCTTTGCGTATTCGCCCGCGGAGTTCGACGCCTTTATCGAGATGTATAAGGACATCAGGTTGCCGTTTTGGTGCCAGACCAGGCCCGAGACGGTGATGATCAAGACTGAGCGTATCCGGCAGCTCAAGGATATCGGGCTCCACAGGATTTCCTTTGGGCTCGAGCATGGCAACGAGAAGTTCCGCAAGGAGGTGGTGGGCCGGGCAATGACCAACCAGCTCCTCAAGGACGCATTTGCCGTGGTGGCCGACTCAGGAGTCCCTTTTTCGGTCAACAACATCATCGGCTTCCCCGGTGAGACGCGCGATCTCGTGTTTGATACGATCGAGATCAACCGTTTTACCAAGGCCCAGTCGATGTCGTGCAGCATCTTTATGCCCTACCAGGGCACGGCGCTGCATCGGCTCGCGGTCAAGGAGGGCTACATCGAAAACGACACGATCTGCCCCTCTAATAACGACGAGGCGATCATGAACATGTCGTCCTTGTCGAAGCCGGAGATTATGGGGCTGCGCAGCACGTTTCCGCTCTATGTGCGGTTTCCTAAGGACCGGTGGCCGGAGATCAGGCTTGCCGAAGCTCCGACCGAGGAGGGGAAGGCAAAGCTCGAGGAGCTCCGCAAGGAGTTCCAGAGCATATACATGCCCGGTGCCCCCGAACTCTACCAGTCGCCCGGCGTACACGCGGCCGGGTAAGACAGCATGCGACGCAAGGGCCCCTGTTCGCGGGGGCCCTTTTTCTTGCTATGATAGCGTGATGCGGAGCAGACTTGCCCATGTTGCATCATCTTATTTAGAAAAAAGAGCAAAAAAGATTATCCAAAGCCACGATATGTGGCGCTGCGTTGGCGCCTATCTTGAGCAATCGGTATCGACCGGCTGCGACTATGTCGACTACCTAGCGCTCTATAACCATGTCAGAAAATATAAGCCGCAGTACGTGCTCGAGCTCGGCACGGGCGTCTCTACTGTCGTCCTAGCCTATGCTTTGAGGGAAAATGGCGGCGGCAAGGTAGTTTCGATGGAGGACCATGAGTATTACCTGGACTCGGCAAAAAAGATCTTTCCCAGCGAACTCTCTGGCTTTGTCGAATTTCACCTAAGCCCCTCGGTGGAAAAGACGCGGGACTTTTTTCGGGGAGGCGGATACCAGAATATCCCTAAGCGCGATTATGAGTTTGTATTTGTGGACGGGCCCAACCTGCTTGTCTCGACTGACCGGGGTGAGGAGGCGGAGTTTGGCTTTAATTTTGACTTTATAGAGGCCGTTAAGCTGTCGAGCAAGCCGGTTTCGGGGCTTATAGACACCCGCACGACCACCTCTTTTGTGCATCATCTGCTGTTGGGAGATAAATTCCGCTACAACTATCTGCAGCGGCAGGGCGTAATGCTTCCTACTACAGCCAAGGACCTGCTTAATGCCAAGCAAATAACTGCGCGCGCCATGAGGCGGCGTGCCTTCAAGAGGACGTTTAAAACATAAGGCACGATGCGGCATTCTTGTCGGTAACCTTTTTTTGTGGCAATGTGTTTTATGGTAAGCCACCCCCGGCGGCCTCCCCCTATATATGGTATCTCGCAAAGACATTACAGCCGTGTGCATCCCGCCTTCATCCTCACTTAAGGAGGCGCTTGATATTGCGGCTCGCAACGACCCTGAGAAAAGCGGTATCCCTGCCGGTATTGTGCTGGTAGTAGATGAGCGGCAAAAGCTCTTAGGAATAGCAACGAGCGGGGACTTGCTCCGTGCAGTTGCCAAGGGCACCCCGCTCTCGCGCCCGGTCACCATGGCCATGAACCGGGACCCTTTTGTGGTGGTTGGCAAGATGCAGGCGGGAGAGATCATCCGCCAAGCAATCAAAGAAACCCGCGAAAAAGGAAGGCATAAGGGCCGTTTTGACAAAGTGGTAGTCGTGGACCGCCAGCGCCGGGTCATAGATTTAGTGGACTTGTATGACATATGGCAAGCCAGTGATGTACGCTTGCGCCGCGTCGGCATTGTGGGGCTTGGGTATGTAGGGCTTACCCTCGGCATTACGCTCGCAGACGTCGGGTTCAAGGTGTATGGTTTTGATACCAACGCGCAGGTACGCAAAATGGTTGCCAGCAAAAAGCCGCATTTTCTGGAGGTTGGATTGCCAGAACTGATGCGAGAGCATGTAGGCAAAAAACTTTTCCCCGTCGATTCGCTCAAGGCGCATCCGTGCGAAGCGTATATCATCGCGGTAGGCACTCCGCTGAGCGCCGATAAAAAACCTGATTTTGCGTATTTGCGGTCAGCTGCGCTTACGGTAGGCAAAGTGCTTAAGCAGGGCGATGTTGTGATTTTGCGCTCGACGGTGCCCATGGGCACGACCAGGGGCATAGTGGTTCCGGTATTGGAAAAGGCCTCCGGGCTCGTGGCTGGGGATGACTTTTATGTCGCGTTCGCGCCTGAGCGCACAGTCGAGGGGCGCGCACTTGAAGAGCTGCGCAACCTGCCGCAGATTATAGGCGGCATAAACCGGGCGAGTGCCAATATTGCAGCTGATATCTTTAACCTTATGACGCGTACTATCCATGTGGTCGACACATTGGAGGAGGCCGAGATCGTCAAACTTATCAATAATACGTATCGCGATGTAACGTTTGCATTTGCAAACGAGGTGGCGCTCATCTGCCAAAAATGGGGAGTTGATACGAACAAGGTGATTGAGGCGGCGAATGCGGGCTATCCGCGCAGTTTGGTGCCCAAACCCTCCCCGGGCGTCGGCGGATACTGCCTCGACAAAGACCCGTACATATTTATAGAAGGGGCTCGCGAAAAGAATTATGAGCCAGCGCTCTTCCATCATGCGCGGCAGGTCAATGTGCGCATACTCGATGAAGTGGGGCGGCATATTATCGAGCATGTGCAACCGCGAGGCAAAGACGCAAAAATATTTATACTAGGATTTGCCTTTAAGGGGCGGCCGGCGACGTCCGACTTGCGCGGCTCGACTACGCTCGCGCTCTTGCGAAAACTGCAAGCAGCAGGCTTTAAAAACATACATGGGTTTGATGCCGTCGTGCCCGGGTCTGAGCTGCGCCACTTCAAAGTGAAGCCGTCGGGGGTCGAGCGGGGCTTTGCAGGCGCGGATGCAGTTATCATAATGAACAACCACGAAGCGCATGACAAGCTCGATATTGTCCGTCTTTTGCGGAAGGCAAAGAAGGGAGTTCTCTTTTATGATACGTGGGCGCTTCATCACCCGGCCGAAGTTGCCAAGGTCGCACATGTGCACCATAAACGACTCTAATGTCCCGGTATATCGTTACTAACTTTGCGTACGGTACCGGCCCTTACTTGCGCACGACCGAGCTAGCTCTGGCTTTTAATGACGAGCTCGAGCGTCGCGGCCATCCGCGCATGAAGATACTCGTACCGCTGGTGTATGGCGAGCGGCAGCGGCAAGTCATACGGGAAGAGTTTGGCGAGCATCCGGATATCGAATTCGACGAAACGCTCGGACTGCTTCTTAAAAGTATTTTTTATACCGGTGAGAAAAACTATTCAGAGAGCCTGCGTGTGTGGGTAGAAAAAGCTGATGGAGTATCGCGCGCAGCGCATGAGTACCTTACGGGCAAGGATATTGCGCTTGAGATCAACCGAAGTCCGCGCATTACCTATGGTGTGGCGCCAAGCTACTCGACTACGTTTGGCTATGTTGCTGAGATATTAGAAGCGGCGCTAGCCGCAGGACGCGACGCGGTCGACATCGACCCCGAGCTTTTGCGGCAGGGCATTGCGCTTGCTGATAAGGTCGAAGGCGCGCAGGACTTGAGCTTGCTCGCCTATCCGGGCACTTTTTCTTGGGCCGACGATTACCAGCCCCGCTACCTTGGTGCGCAGCTTGTGCCACCGATCATTAATCTACCGAAAGCTCATACTGAGCCGATGGAAGAAGGGCTGTATGTAACCGTTACCGGCATCAGCGGGCTTGAGCGGCTCTATGGCGAGGCCAAAAAGATTGGACTCAAGACTTACACTAACGACATTGCTGCTATCGAGGGTGCAACCAAGGCGCTTCCGCACGTTGTCGCCAACCCTGCAATCAGACTGCAATTTGCACGCAGTGGCTGGGGGTCTGTGTGGCTCTCGATGTTCGCTCGGGTGCCTATCGTGATGCCCCCCTTCGATCCGAGCGATGATCCTGAAATTTATTTTAATAATAGAGCGGTCGAGATGCTTGGTATCGGCAGGGTGTATCAGAACCAGCCGCTCGAAGAGCTTTTGGTACAGGGCGATTCCGTACGTGCTGCACAAAAACTGCTCTGCCAAAAAATCGAGAAGCGCTGGGGTACCTTGGGTGGCAATGAATTTTGCGCCAAGCTCATGGTGGATAAGTTTTTAGGATAGCGCGCAAACCCTCTGTTTTTTGCGGCCACGCGCGCATTGACTCCATGGCATAAGCATGGTATTTCTATTGTAGAATGATCCAACGCAATAAATGAAGAAAGGGACTCACGATGGCGAAAATCATCGTCGAACTATGCCAAAACCACAATGGCTCCCGCGACGTGCTACGGAAGATGATAGGGGCTGCAGCAGAGAATGGTGCCGATATCGTCAAAATACAGTCGATTTGGTCATCCGACCTTACCGAGCGCCCGCAGTTTGAGGAAGGAGAGGTGGACGGGCGCACCGGGATCTGTACTGCAATCAAGCGGCCCTATGCCGCCGAAGTGGAGCGGCTCTCCAAGCTTGACTTGACACTTGAGGATCACCGCATTTTTGCTGATACGTGTCAGGAATTTGGCGTCACCGCGATGACCACAGTCTTCGCACGGCATCGAATCAGACAGGTGGCGTCTATCCCCGCCCTCCGTGGGGTGGTCAAGGTCGCGAGCTACGACTGTGCAAGCTACCCGATGCTCCGCGAGCTTGCCCAGCACTTCGAACACTTCATCATCTCGACCGGGGCGACCTACGACGAGGAGATTAAGCAAGCGGCCGAGCTTATGAAAAGCTTAGGCAAGCGCTTTGCATTTTTGCACTGCGTAACGAGCTACCCCAATGCGCTCCATGACTGCAATCTTGCCCGCATGGAGTGGTTGCGGCAGTTTACCCCCGAGGTGGGTTGGTCCGACCACACCAAGGTCAAGGAGAGCGGCCTTGTGGCTGCCAAGGCCGCGCTGGCGCTTGGGGCACAGTACGTGGAGCGGCACTTTACTATCCTTGATGAAGACAAGACCAAGGATGGTCCAGTGTCTATCACTCCGGCGATGCTCAAGGAACTCTCTGACTTCCGCCGTCTCTCTAGTGACGAGCAGATGCAAGAGCTCGATAAGAGGCATCCGGGGTGGCGTATCGCAATAGGTGTGCCAGAGCGCCAGTTGGGACACACCGAGCTCCTTAATCGAGACTACTATCGGGGGCGCTTCGCGAGCCCAAAGAAAGATGGTGGGTGGCTCTACAATTGGGAGCCCAACTAACCGTTGTGGAATATATGCAGACTAAGCGGCCCGGGAACTTCCCGGGCCGCATTTATGTTGTAGGATATACCCCATGCAGGTACTTGCGCTTATCCCCGCCCGCGGTGGCTCGAAAGGAGTCCCCCGCAAAAATATAAAGCTGTTTTGCGGCAAGCCGCTCTTGGCCTGGACTATCGAAGAGGTAAAAAAATCTAAGCATGCTCCGCGCGTCGTCGTGTCGACTGATGATGCTGAGATAGCGGACATTGCCCGACAATGGGGCGCCGAAGTGCCCTTTATGCGCCCTGCAGAAATTGCAGGGGACACGACACCCGACTTGCCGGTCTTTGAGCACGCACTTGCGTGGCTAAAAGAACATGAGGCGTATGAGCCAGACCTGGTGCTCCATTTGCGCCCCAACAGTCCTCTTAGGACTGCCGCCGACATAGACCGTGGCATTGAACTTATGCTCGCCAACCCGCAAGCAGACTCGGCGCGCGCGGTTACCAAGGCACCCATCCATCCGCTTAAGACGTATACTTTGCAAGAAGACCATACTTTGGCACCATTTGTCCCTGAGGAGGTATTTGGCATCAAGGAGCCGTTTAATCTCCCGTGGCAGCAGCTCCCGCGCGCTTATACGACCGGAGGGTATCTCTCTGTCATACGGCCCGCGACTATCATGGCCAAGCATTCGATCTGCGGAGGTGTCATGTTCGGGTTTGAGGTTGATGCAAGTAATGTTGTCGACATTGACACCCCGATGCAATTTGCTTTCGGTGAAGTGATTATGGAAGAGCGCCTTCGCTCTGGAAAATGACGGAGGGGCTTTAGGTCTTCTAATTTGCATTGCGCTTGTGCTCGGAAAGGGCGATTGAGCGACTCACCACACGCTTTGTTTAAACTGTCAAAAGTGGTATAGTTTCCAGTGGATTGAAGTTCCCGGTCCGAATCAAACCAGAGGAGCGCATGATGCGGAGCATCTGCCTTATTACGCCGCCATCAGCGTTCTTGCTGGATGAGCGGGTCTTTGTGAGCCTTGGGATCCTGAAGGTCGCCTCCAGCCTGGAGGCCAACGACTGGAAGGTTAACTTGCTCGATCTCTCTGGGGTCGAGAACTACCTGGTGCCGCTTGCGGACTATATTGCCTCTTGTACCGACCAAGCAGTCGGCATAACGACAACGACTCCGCAGCTGCCCGCCGTGATGCAAATCGCGGCAGAAATCAGGCGACTGCGGCCCGACCTCAGGCTTATCTTGGGCGGCCCGCATGTGACCCTGGTTTATTCGGCACAAAAACTAGAGCAGAAGCGTGGCATCAATTGGGAGGGCCGCGGAAGCAAGTCCGCGCGCCAACTTGAGAAGATGTTTGACGTCCTTGTCTCGGGCGATGGTGAGTTTGCCATCCTCAAGGCGCTCGAGGACGATGCTCCAAAAGTGGTAGACGGGGATGACCCGAAGGGCGGGTTATTCCTAACCAACGAGACGTTTAGCAGCTCTCCGGAGCCTGCTCGACATCTTGTGGACCTTAAGTCCTACCACTACTCGATCGAAGGTCACCGGGCGACGAGTCTCATTGCCCAGCTCGGGTGCCCGTTTGGGTGCGGGTTTTGCGGGGGGCGCAACAGCAAGTCCCTGCGGCAGATCCGCAATCGCGATACTGCGTCTATCATCCGGGAGGTCGAAGGCCTGCACAAGGACTACGGCTATACCGGCTTCATGTTCTACGACGACGAGCTCAATGTGAGCAAGACGTTCGTGGAGCTGATGGACGGTCTCTCTGACTTACAGTCTAAGCTCGGGGTGGACTTCCGCCTGCGGGGCTTCGTCAAGTCGGAGCTCTTCGCAAAGCACCCCGAGCAGGCGCCTGCAATGTACCGGGCCGGCTTCCGGTGGCTCCTGTGCGGGTTCGAGGCTGCCAACGAGCGGATCTTGATTAATATCGATAAGCGGGCAACGCTTGACGATAACACCCGCTGCGTTGAGCTTGCCAAGCGTGCGGGCCTCAAGATTAAGGCCCTCATGTCGGCAGGTCATCCCGGCGAGTCCGAAGCGAGCATCAATGATATTCGCGACTGGCTTATCAGGATGGAGGTCGACGACTTTGACTGCACGGTTATTACGACGTACCCCGGTACGCCGTACTATGATCTTGCGGTGCCGCACGAGTCGCAGCCTGGAGTGTGGACGTACACGCACCCCAGGACTAAAGACCGCCTGCATGCCTACGAGCTCGACTACACGCAGAAGGCGGACTACTACAAAGGCGACCCGGACGACTACAAGTCCTACGTCTACACCGACCACCTGTCGGCCGAACAAATCGTGGGCCTGCGCAAGCAGGTCGAGGATGACGTACGTGCCAAGCTCGGCATCCCGTACAACGCGGGGGCGCCGGGCATTAGCTACGAGCATTCGATGGGGCAAGGCTTGCCTGACCGGATACTCCGCTCGACGGCAAAGTTCAAACAGGCGGCTCTCCCCGCCTGATGCAAAGGGCGCCGCAAGGCCCCCAACCCCTCTCCGCCACGGCGGGGAGGGGTTTTTCTTTGCCTGGGCACGTGCTATAAATGGTACATTCTGCATTGATATGAGAGACACGCACGATGTACAGTATGATGGCCGCGATCTCGAGGCGATGTCCTTTGCTAGGAACTACTATCAGCGAATCGAGAGTTTTTTTGCGCCATATTTTAAAGGAAGGGGTATAGAGATAGGGGCAGGCAGCGGCAATTTTACCGAGCGTCTGCTCATGCACCCCTTTGACTCGCTCGTCGCCGCAGAACCGTCGCGGGCGATGCACCGGCTGCTCAATGATAGATTTTCTACAAATCCAAGGCTGGCAGTATACCAGAGCACACTTGCAGAAATACATGCGGAGTTTCCTGACACATTTGATACAGTGGTGTATATTAATGTGCTCGAGCACATTGAGGATGATTCGCAAGAAATACAATATGTGAATCAGATCCTGAAAAAGGGCGGCATTGTATGCATATTCGTCCCGGCCCTTCCATGGCTCTATAGCCGCTTTGATGCGATAGTGGGGCACCATCGGCGCTATTATAAAAAAGGGGTTGAAAATCTGCTGCTTTCTCATGGGTTTGAGATAGTCCGCTCCTCTTATTTCGATATAGCGGGCATTCTGCCGTGGCTGGTTTTTTTTAAGTTATTTGGCCTTACGCTCAGCGGCGACAAGACGAAACTGTATGATGAGTATGTGATGCCTATTATGGGGAGCGTCGAGACATATATACCCGTGCCAATCGGAAAAAATATAATTGTAGTGGCGCGGAAAAAATGATTGATGACTAAACTACAAATATGCTATTAGTAAAAAACATGCTTTCGATTTTAATACCGGCGTATAACGAAGAAAAGACCATCTGCGAACTTATTCGACAGATAAAAGATGTTGATTTAGGGCCAGTCACTAAAGAAATTATCGTGGTAGACAACAACTCGACGGACAGGACGCATGCCGTCTGTGCGGAGATACCGGGCATTATGCTGCTTACTGAGACGGCGGCAGGGAAAGGGGCAGCGCTGAAGCGGGCCTTGCAGGAAGCGCACGGGGAGTATGTAATTTTTCAAGATGCCGATCTTGAATATGACCCAAATGACTACCGTGCAATGCTTGAGCCGCTCCTTACAGGCAAGGCTGATGCTGTTTTAGGCGTACGTATAGAGGGTCGCAAGCCCTATGGATTCATCATATATGTATTCGGTTGGCTGGGTAATCACCTGATAACACTGCTTACCAATGCGCTCTATGGCCACAACTCGAAAGAATACGAGGGCTGTTATAAAGCGTTTAAAAAGGAAGTGCTCAACTCTGTTAAAGTGCACACCAACGATTTTGACTATGATAATGAGCTTATCTGTAAACTATTGAAGCGAAACTATCGAATTGTAGACGTGCCTATCCATTACTACCCCAGAAAGTACGCGGACGGCAAAAAAATAAGATGGACCCACGGATTCTTGATTTTATGGACTATAGTGAAGTATCGTTTTGTGGACTAAGAATATGATTGTCAATAAAATAAAGGAATATTCTCATTTTTTCCCATATGCGTTTATTGCATTGTGTCTCGTGGTAGTTTTTGGGCCAGTATTATTCTTTGGAAAAGTTTTCTTTGGCGAAGAACAGCAAGGATTTTATTATACAACGTCGTATCTGGTTCATCAAAAGTTGCAGGCGCAGGAACCTCTCCAATGGATAAGCAGCTATTTTGGCGGGGTGTCGGCGTCGCTTGACCAATTTATCGGGGCGTATTATCCACTTAACCTATTTCTCTTCAAGCACTTCAACTCCTTTACGGCGCATCATTTGTCCATCCTTATTGCGAGCATAGCCGCGCTGTGGCTGGCATATGTATTCGGCCGGCTGCAAGGGTGGCGCGTCGAGTCGTCGCTGCTGTTTAGTTTTGGCTACTTTTCGGCAACGTCGTTTACCCTGATACAGATTGGGACCATTGTGGCGCATGGCATGATTGTATTCCCAGCGTTGCTCATTGCACTAGAACTTGCAGATCGAAAGAGATATATCCCGGCGCTCATAATCGGGTCGCTGGGTCTCGGGGTCGGCTTTTTGGCCGGGTTTATGCAGGCCATCTTTTACTATCTGGTATGTGCTGGATTCTACGCTCTTTTCCTGGACATACAGAGGATAAAAGACTCCGCAGGATCAGCCCTTTCCTTTTTCGGACGTTTTCGTGCCAGCATACTGCTTGTCGCGGTGGTCGTTCTAGCGCTCCTCATTGGAGGAAGGCAAATATACCCCTCTATTCATCTCATCGATCTTACGATACGCACCTCCACGTATGCGGCCCAACATGCACTTTCTTTCTCCCCCGCGCAATTGACTACACTTATACTTCCTCCGTATTTTTCGATACCCTATGCCGGAGGCAGCTCGACGCCTGGCTTGTACGTCGGATCATTTGGCCTGGTCATGGCGCTTGTATGCCTACTGTTCTATCGCACGCGGAAGGTCATTTTTTTTGCGGGACTTTTTGCGCTTTTAGGGGCGTTTGCATTCCATCTACCTATCTTCGGCTGGCTCAACGAGCATGTGCCGCCCTTCTCCCATATGGGCGCCAATCTCCGGTGGCTCATACCAGGGGCTATCCCTTTGAGTTTTCTTGCGGCGGCGGGCCTAGATGGTCTCTTGCGGAACCCGGAAAAAATATCCCGTCGGAGCAGGATTATTATCTTTTGGTGTACTGGAGCGGTCGCTGCGGCACTGGTGTTGTTGTCTGTCGGAGTTGGTGTTTTGTCCGTATATGTAGCAAACACCCCCCAATGGATTGACAGTCTCATTTCCTGGTACGGAAGCACAAAAAGCCTGGCGCACCCAGCGGAGTTTTACCGGCCCCTTGTTATTAAGAGCCTTTTCGAACTAGCCGCCATGTTTTCGTTGGCGTCATGGGGTTTCCTTGCCGCGGTGGGCACCTGGTGCATTGCGCTCATGGGTTTATGGGCGCTGTTTTTTTCGCGCTATGGGACCTGGACAAAGGCTGCCGTATCTTTTATTGTCGTCTCGGTTGTTTTCCTGCTGCCCATCGCCGCCCAATGGTCGGAGCTCGTTCCCCATGACCTGTATAAGCAGGAACCCCTGCTCGCAAAAGCTATTCTCGATCGCGAGGATGACTCGCATAGCTATCGCATGATGGGGTATCTTCTCGGCGATGGTCTATTTTACCGCCTCTCGTCCAAGACCGTATTGACACCGGCCGAAACGACTTCGATACAAAACCAAATCATCTCCAACAACTCAAACATATATTGGGGGATCGAGAGGATGGACGGCATGGAACCATATCGGACACTCCGGATAAACCGCCTCCTGAACACAGTTATTGCACATGACTTTGCGGTGTGGGTATTTGATCGGCAGTCCCCGGCACTGCCTACTGCGCCGCTTGATAAACTTTACAATAGGGAGGTGCAGAAACTCGTTACCCTTCCTCAGAAACTAGTCGACTTTCGCAATCGCGTCTCGCTGTTGGGCATGATGAACGTCAAATATGTGTACTCCCCTTATCAACTGACCAGTCCTGCCATTACTTTCGTATCGGAGATCCCTATAGTCGCAGGCATGGCGACCACGAGCGTATATCTGTACCAAATACACCCTGTTCTTCCTCGGCTTTATGTTGCAAAAAATCCCCAGTTTGTCCGCGATGAGCGTTCGGCCCTGCTTAAAGTGATCGACGAGCAGGATTTTAAGAACCATACGTATATTGAGTGCTTAGATTGCGGAGGAGATACCTCCAGTGGTTCTGTTACTGTGCTTCAATACAAAGACGGAGACGTGTATGCACAAGCTCATATGGAGGCCGACGGTTGGGTGGTGTTTTCCGAAAATGCGCTACCAGGCTGGCATGCGGAGGTAGACGGGATAGAGGTACCGATCAGAACCGCCAATTATCTCTTTCAAGGTGTGCCCGTTCCTGCAGGAGAGCACAAGGTACATTTTTTCTACAAGGACGTTTCTCTTTTTGAGTCAAACACCCTATCTTCGCATAACAGCATATGAACAAATTTCCACAGGATACCCATATTGGGAAGCGCGCTCGCCGGATACGCCCCTTCCTTGTCTGCCCGGTATGCTACGGCGATCTCAGTGACATTGGCTCCACGCTCGTTTGCGGTGCCAAGCATACGTTCGGACGCACTGAGGAGGGCGTACCGCTACTTATGCTTGATGAGCTTATCGTCAAACATGCAGACGAGCATCTCTCGGGGGTCAACCGGCTCAAGTCGTTTCTAAAGAAGTATCCGAAGTTTTATTATTACGTCGTTTGGGGACTGTTCTGCCCAGTGCTCATGTGGGAGAATCCGCCAACGAAGCTTTTGAAGTATCTCAAAACAGACCCGCTTGTTGCAGATATCGGTAGCGGTCCGCAACGGGTGCATGATAGTTTTATAAACTTGGATATTTACCCATTTCCGGGCGTTGATGTGGTGGGTACGGGGCATTTTATACCAATCAAGGACGGAACCTTTGACGGCGTGATAAATGAGACGGTTATCGAACATATATCCGACGAGCGCGCCTTTGTGTCTGAAATGACCCGCATAGTGAAGCCGGGAGGCGTCGTTTATACCTCTGCGCCATTTATCCATCCATTTCATGGATCGCCTGACGATTTTCATCGCTTTACCACGAGCGCCCTAAAGGAGCTGTTTAAGAAGGATTATGAAATTTTGGAAGTCGGCATACGCTCCGGCCCCTGGAGCGCATTTCTTATGTTTTTATGCTATTGGTTTGGTAACATTATTACACTCGGCAACCGCCGGTTGGCACCCTTTGCTGCGCACATCTTCATGCTTGTCCTTGGGCCCTTCAAGATTTTCGACCCGCTGTTTACCTGGATGCCGAATGCTGACGCCGTGTCCGCAGTCCTCTACATCATCGCCCGCAAGCAAAAAAATGAGGCATAATTGCAAAATTAAAATACTGTGATATAATATTTAGTGGCGCATGTAATATAAAAAGATGGAGCAGAAGAATGGAAGGACTCCCCCAATCTGGGAATTTCGTGATATTCGATACCGAATACACCGCTTGGGAAGGGTGCAATAAGCGAGGTTGGACCCGCCCCAACGAACACCGAGAGATCGTCCAAATCGGCGCTGTCCTGGTGGGGCCCGACTTGGCTGAACTAGACTCCTTCAAATGTCTGGTGAAGCCGACAAAAAACCCCAAGCTCTCGCAGTACTTCACTGATCTTACGAGAATCACGCAGGCGGCGGTGGACACAAAAGGGTTTGCCTATCCGGACGCGCTAACGTGCTACGCCTCTTGGGCGGGCGGGCTGCAGATGTACTGCTGGGGGATGGATCTCGAGATCATGGCCTACAATGCCAAGCTCGTCGGTGCCCCGTTTCCATTCCCGATCGAGCAGAAGCGCGATATTCGGTCAGTCTTTGAACTTGCAGGCATTGCAACCCTTGCGTATATGTCGAGTACGATCCCGAGGGCGTTCGGCGAAGAGCCTCCTCCCACCGCTCACGACGCGCTCAGCGACGCACGCTCTATACTCCAAGGACTGCGGGCATTCCGGCGCCGCTCAGCCTAGCACTCAATACGCCTGTTATACGGCCCCGCTTTTGCGGGGCCGTTTTACTTGCTCTCGTGATACTCAGCCTCGGTATTTATGTCCCACAAGTTTGACTTGTCGGTGCGGCCCGACGCTATGTTGTCTACGGCTACCATGGCCGCAAGCATGGAGTGGTCTTGGTTGTTGTAGCGGTGCATGCCGTTGCGCCCGATGGGGTAGAGATTTTGTATAGTGTCCAAGTACCTTTGGATGTCTGCAAAGCTTTCGTACGTGCCGGTGTAGGCGGGGTAGGCCTTGGGCTGGCGCAATACATAGCCGCCGACAACCTCTATGCCTTGGCGCAGGCCCACCTTTTGCAGCTCGTCTGTGGCAAGCGCGATAAGATCGGCATCCTGCATGCTCCACAGCGCGTCGCCCTCGTTGCAAAAGTACTCGAGCCCCACCCAGCCCTGCGAGGGGTCTTTGACCAAGTACGGGCTCCAGTTGTGGAAGAATTGCACGCGTCCCAGGTGCACGCCCGGCTCGTGGATATACACCCACGTGTCGGTCTGGGGTTTGCCGTTTTCTTGCGGCTTGGACTTGAGCAAGAGCCCGACGCTGATAAAGTCCCGGTACTCTAGCCCGCTCATTGTCTTGAGAGCCGCCTCGGGCGGCGCGGGCGAGAGCATGCGCCCCAGGGCGCGGATGTCGGTGGTGGAAAAGACGTAGTCGGCAGCAATGTCCTCTTGCGTGCCGTCTTGCATGCGCACCCGCACGCTCTGTATGCGCGCGCTGTCGCCTGTCAGCGCCAGCACATCGCAGCCCATGCGCACCTCGCCGCCTTTGGCCTGCACCTGCGCCGCCACCTGCTCCCACATTTGCCCGGGGCCCAAGGCGGGGTAGAGAAACTGCTCTATAAGCGACGTCTCGACCCCTTTGCCCGAGAGCGCGCCTATTTTAAATACTTTGCGCAGGGCGTGGCGTATGGCGGTGGTTATGGAGAGCCCTTTGACGCGCTGGGCGCCCCACTCGGCTGTCATGCCCTTGCACGGGGTGCCCCAGACCTTTTCGGTATAGGACTTAAAAAAAGTCTCGTAGAGCTCGCGGCCAAAGCGGTTGATAAAGAAATCCTCGAGCGTTACCTCGGGCCGTATTGGAGAGAGCATCGCGTATACGTACGTTATGCCGATTTTTACTACCTTGATGACCCCGAGCTTGCGCAGAGTATCCAGCGACAGCTCGACCGGGTAGGCAAAAAACTTTCCGCCGTAGACAATACGGGTCTTGCGCGGGCGCACCAACATGACATTGGTGCCGTCCTCTGGGGTTGCTTGCCGCAGGCCCTCTGTTAAGGCCTTTTGCGAGCGCTGGTACGTTATGGTGCTGCCGCCGTCTTTGAGCGCTACCGGAAAAATGTGCGCCCACCACTGCATGACCCGGTCGGACTTGGAAAAAAAGCGGTGGCCCCCGATGTCGATGCGGTTGCCAAGGTAGTGCTCGGTGCGCGATATGCCGCCCACGTAGGCGGGGTCGCGCTCTATGACGATGGGGCGGATATCGGTGCGCGCCAGGAGCTCGTAGGCGGCCGTAAGGCCCGCCGGGCCGGCCCCTATGATGACGGCAGTTTTTTGCTTGGACACGAGGTCATAATACCAGGTAGTATAAGTACATTCCATGCCAGAGCCGCATCTTTCGATTGTTATTCCGGCCTACAATGAGGAAGCTCGGCTCCCGCCGACTTTGCAAAAACTTTTTGCGTACCTGCCGCCGCTCGGGCGCCCCTTTGAGATACTGATCTCGGATGACGGGAGCCGCGACGGCACGGTTGCGGTGGTCAAAGGACTACAAGCAGACCACCCCGAGCTGGTGCTGCTGTCGGATGGAGTAAACCGCGGCCGCACGACCGCAATGCGCCGAGGGTTTGAGGCCGCACGCGGCGAGTTTATCTTAGAGACCGACGCCGACGGCTCGGTTGCCGACGAGGCCATAGGCCGTTTTATGCACAAACTGGAGTCTGACCCGGGGCTTGCCGCCGTATTTGGCAGCCGCGAGATGCCGGGCGCGCACAAGGCCCTGCATCAGCCGCCGCTTAGAGTATTTTTAGGCTACGGGTTTATATACCTGACGCGCCTCGTGTTTTGGATGTGGAGCAGTACCGACTTTGCGCTGGGCTTTAAGATGTTTCGTCGTGCGGCCGCGCGCGACATTTTTGCTCATCAGTATGAGCCGCATGTGGTTGCCGAGGCCGAGCTGGTGTTTGTGGCGCAGTATCGCAAGCACAAGTTTGTAGAGCTCCCGGTTACCTGGACCGACAATGCCGACTCGCGCATCCGCCCAGTGCGCGAGGTATTCCGCTCATTGGTTGGCTTATGCAGGATACGCGTACGCTCATTGATGGGTAGGTACAACTGATTATGGAATGGTGGATAAAGATGCGCAAAGAAGAGGGAGCCGCACTGCGGCTCTGGGTCTACTCGCTGGTTATCGGAGCCGTGGCATGCAGCGCGGTAATCTTTGTAGCACAGAGCAAGGGTCTAGACCCGGCCCGGCTTACTGGCGACGCTACGGGCTACGTACTGCTTGCCCAAAATATACTCGAGCATCAGGTATTTTCTTTTTCGCGTCAGGAGCCGTTGGTGCCCGACAGCTTCCGCGCACCGGGCTACCCCCTGTTCCTTGCGGGGCTGTTTAGCATATTCCATAGCTGGATAGCGGTCCTTATAGCGCAGGCGCTCCTGGTGAGCGCGGCACCCGTACTGCTCTATATATTACTGAGGCCCTACCATGAGCGTGCGGCATGGTGGGGGTCTATACTGTTTGCGTTTGAGCCGGTGCGGCTGTTTACCTCATCGACGCTACTATCTGACGCGCTGTTTACCTGCCTTTCGCTCGGGTCGCTGGTGCTTTTGTCTGCGGCAGCTGCCCGGCGGTCGCTGTGGAGGGTAGCAGGCGCAGGACTTGTCTTGGGGCTTGCAATACTGGTGCGCCCCATAGCGCAGTTTTTGCCGCTTCTTTTTGTCGGGTATCTTTTTGTAGCTCAAGTCCCCTGGCGCCGCGCCGCGTACATGTCCACGGTGCTTTTAGTGGCATGCGCTGTAGTGGTAGTCCCTTGGATGGCTCGCAACCACGCACTCTTTGGCTCATGGAGCATCTCCTCGGTTAGCTCGTACAATCTGGCAGCGTATAATGCGCCTGAGTATGCAAAGTACCGCCCGACACCAGAAGGTACACAGATATTAAAAGACTTTGCACAGCGCCAAGCTAGTATGCCAGGTGAAGAAGGCCTTTCCCTCTTGCGTGCAGAAGAGTTTAAGACTGTCTTTTGGGGTGTAGTCCGCGGGCACGAGCTTGATTACGCACTCTTCCATGTATTTAAGACTACGCCGTTTTTCCTAACTGATGGGTTACGCGACACAGTGCGCCTTTTTGGCGTCGATGTGGGTGCTTTGCCCAACATTACTTCTGCGATCCTTGGCGGCAAGGCAGAGGTATTGATACAATCCTTTCGTCAGGGCGGGCTTGGTCTAGTACTCTTGGTGTTCGGCAGCAGTGCATGGCTGTGTGTATTTCTTTTATATGTATATTGGGCGTATCGTGCGGTGCGGATGCGGCTCTACCCGCTCGTATTCCTCCTTGTGGCTCTAGTGTTTTACTTTGCCTTGCTGACCGGGCCGGTCAGCAACGCCCGTTACCGCTTGCCAGTCGAAGGATTTTTACTGGTTGCTGCAGCAGGCACTGTATTAGAGCTAAAGTCGCGCCTGTTGAAGTATACTAAGATAACGCAGAACTAGGCCGCACATGAGGAATTTTTTATATAAACCACTGGTGCGGGTCTGCTTATTTTTTGCAGCGTTAGTCGCACTTATGCTCGGGCCTGTCTTTTTTGGGCTGGTTCTTTTTCCTTCCGACTCTGACTTGGTTGCACAGTATTACCCGCTATTTTATTTTTATAGCCAGGCTCTGCATGCAGGGGAGTCATTTTTGTGGCTCCCGGACATTTACTCTGGGTTTCCTATCTACTTAAGCCAGGTCGCTGGGTTTCTTGACCCGGTTAACGTGCTCATATTCAGTATATTCTCGGGGCTCGACGGGATGCATGTGCGGCTCGCGCTCGATTTTTTTCTAACACTGGTGTGCTCGTATGCCGCGGCCCGCTCGCTGGGGCTCTCGCGCACCGCGTCCGCCCTAGTGGGCCCCAGCTATCTGCTTGCCTTCCACTGGCGCTTTTTGTCGAACCCGATTACGGCCAATACGCTTTTTTTGATGCCGCTCCTTTTGTACTGCATCACCCGCGCGCTTGAGGCCAAGCGGGGCGCCTGGAAGTTTGTCCTGCTTGGAGGCGCCGGGCTGGGCTGGGCAATCTTAGGGGGCTATACGCAGATGATAGTGTACGCGGTGCTGTTTGGGGGACTTTTTGCGCTAGGGCACTACTTTCTTATCGAGAGCCAAAAGAGCATATGGCGCATGATACGAGTTGTGTACCTATACGCAGCGATGCTTGCTGTTGGGGTGTTGCTTGGATTGCCCCAAATACTGCCAGCAGCGCAGTTTGTACCCTTGACCGTACGCTCCGACGGTATCGACTATGCCTTGGTGACCCTTAAGGTAATCGATCCGGGAGACCTTTTGCTTGCGGTAGTGCCCGACTACTTGTATGTGCCGTATGTCACTGCCGGGCGCAAGCCGCTCTTTGTCGGGGCGGTATGGTTTTTCTTAGCGGCAGGGGCCATGGTCTTTGCGCTGATGTCGCTGGCGCGCATACGCAAAATAGCGCTGGACCTTGCCCAAAAACGAGCCCTACTACTCACCGGACTTTTTATATTTGCCCTCGTAGCCGCGTTTAAGTGGTCGCCGCTGTTTTACCTGTTGCATCAGTTGCCGGTGTTTGAGTATTTCCGATTTCCGTTTCGATTTATGTTCTTGGGGGTGTTTTTCTTGGCGCTACTGGGAGGCTTTGGCTTTGATATGCTTGGGCGCCTCCTGGGTGAAAAGGCGGTCCGGATAGTGGCGTACTTGTTTGCCGCTATAAGCAGCTTGTTTGTACTGGCGCTTGCCTGTATCTACGCGTTTGGCGACAAGCTTGTTCTTGTCCTTGGTAGTCTGCTTGCTTTTGTGGGCTACGGCCGCTTGGGGCTTGATAAAGATCCAGCCCATTACCGCGACGCCCTTCAGCGGGGCATCGATGGCTATCAGGAGCTCCTTTCTTTTAGCGACTGGATTGTTTTAGTGCCACTGCTTATTTTGCTCGCTTCTGCTGGTGCTATGTGGTGCGTGGTGCGAGGCACATTGTCACCTACAGTGTTTAAAAAGGCGGCGGCGGCCCTGGTGGTTGCAACCTTTGTTGTCGTATTTGCGGCTGGCTGGCGGTGGTCTGCACCCGCCGCCGCGTTGGGGGCTGAAGGCAATGTGCTTACATCGTTTCTGACACCAGAGGACAAAGATTCGTATCGCATGTACTCTTTCGCCTTGTATGCGAGCGTCTTTAAGTACATACCGCCGCAGTACAAGCTTTCGGTTTCGGAGGAATACGCGACAGGAGAATTACTCTCGCTTGGGGCAAGCCCCAACACCCATTTGTATACCAACATGCCGTCTTTGGACGGATATGACCAGTTTATGCCTGCTGCTACGCTTTATGCGATTGACACTATGGGCGGCGAGCTCATGGCCGGGGGTGTATCAAGTTATGGCACGCGCACAGTCGAGGAACGCCGGGATGCTTTGCTTAACAACCTTGATCTCTTTGGCATGATGGGCGGCAAGTACATCGTCTCGGGGGTGCCGCTCTCTCATCCGTCGCTCCTGCTGCTTGCTATGCCTCGGGTGACCGAGTACGGTATCCCGCTGTATGTGTATGAGTACGCGCATCCCACACCCCGCTTTTATCTTGCAAAAAATATCAAGCCGCTGCCGCACCAGGACTTTGCCGACCTTGCCAGCAAAAGGGGGGCAGACTTTAACTCCTGGGTATACCTCGACTGCACTGCGTGCGGGTCGGCAGTCGGCGGCGGTACTACCAAGCTTTTGCAGCAAGATAATGGCGCGTATCGCTTTTTAGTCGATGTCTCCTCACCAAGCTACCTTGTACTGTCAGAAAGCAACTTGCCCGGCTGGATTGCAACCATAGACGGGGCTAGCGCTCCTATGGTGCGCGCCAACGGCTTGTATATGGCGGTAGAGGTCCCGCCTGGCCAGCACGAAGTTTATTTTGAATATCGCGGCATGTTGGGCGAAATTGCGTGGCTGCGCGCGCTTAATATCGTGCGATAAGCCTCGAGCACTTTTACTTTGCTGCGGCAAGGTGCGCGGCAAGGCCGCCCGGGCGAGACAGTGCATCAACATACGGTATGGTGAGATCTTGGGCGCATAGAAGCACCAGCTCGATAAGCTGCTGCGCGACTGGCGCCGACTCGTTTACTTTAGAAGTTTTAGGAGTGGGGTAGCGCATGCGCACCAAGTAGCCCAAGGCGCTTTTGTCGTCGGGCCTGCCGTCGGGGATAATATCTCTAACCGAGGCGCCAAGCCTCAGATGGAAGTTGATGACAGGGTCGAGCCCTGCGGTAAGATACGTGCGTACAAAGTCGGGAGTTGGGAGCTTTTGTACTTTGGGCGCGGGCTTGGGGATATACGCGGCACTGCAGATAGAAATGCACTCGATGGAGTCTTGCTTTTTGTCAAAAGTTATCTGCCCCGCAAGCTTGCCGGCGGTGTCTAGGGCACCGAGCGTACGATGTTGGGCGAGATACTCTTTATACTGCTCTTTAGTTTTTGTAAGCGGCTGCCAGCAATGGTTGTAGAGCGCAAAGGAGTCGCCGGCGAGCACAGAGTGCGGATGTATGAGTACAAAGCGGTGCGCAGCAGTTTTAAAAATATCATTAAGGGGCTCTGGAGTGTGTGCCGCAAAGCGCTCTTTGAGGATGAGGCGCTGTACTTTGCCGGTTGAGGTAAGCGGCAGCTCCTCTGAAGCAAGTGAGAGCAGGTATGCGGGTACCTCGTACTCGCTTAGATGCTCGGTGCCAAGAGCAAGCAGCAGTTTAAGCCTGCGCATGGCGTCGTCTGCATGCACGCCCTCCTTCCAGCAGATGACGGCTGCGGGCACTTCGCCGTAGCGAGGGTCTCTGACGCCAACTACATACGCCTGCGCTACGTCCGGCGATATTTTTTTTAGGCTATTTTCGACCGCAACAGGCGAGATATTGATGCCGCCCTTGATGATTATTTCTTTTTTGCGGCCCTTTAAAAAGAAAAACTTCTGTCCATCGATCATACTCCAGTACCCCAAGTCTCCTGTTAAAAAATACCCGTCGCGGAAAGCCTCCTCGCCCCCCACATACCCTTGCATGACTGCCTTGCCCCGGACCACCAACTCGCCCTCTTGTCCCTCGCCAAGCATGCGCCCTGCCTTGTCTGCAATGGCCACCTCTGCCCAAGGCATGGCGGTGCCTATGGAGTTTTGTACCACGGCCTGCGCATACGCCCGGGGCGGGAGGTCCATGGGCACGCCCGTGACCCGCAATGCCGTTTCGGTCTGGCCGTAGCCTTGGTAGAGGGGGATTTTGTAGAGTTTTAAAAACTCCTCGACGCTCGAGGCTACCACCGGCGAGGAGCCTATTTGGATGCGGCTGAGCTTAAGCGCGGCCTTAGCCTCGCTGTATTCGTTAGTGCGGGCGAGCTGGTCAAAGAGTATGGATTGGACTATCGAAGTGAGGGTGGCGCCGGTGTTAGCCGCTTGCCGCCAAAAGTTGGAGCTAGAGTACGCAGGCACTACCGCGATACTGCCGCGCGCAAGCAGGGTAGCGAGGCTGAAGGTGGTCGAGTTGATATGGTGCAAAGGCAGCAGTACTAAAAAACGATCGTCCTCTTTTATTTTTAACCAAGTGCAAATGTCTTGCGCATTGGTTATGAGGTTGCTGAGCGTAAGCCGCGCCCCTTTTGGGTTTGCGGTGGTGCCTGAGGTAAACAGCACGAGCGCCTCGTGCTCATCGCCCTGTGCCCATTCGACCACAGCAGGCGCTGCGGCCGGCAACTCGGTAAGTGTCAATCGCGCGCCGGAGGCTTTGACTTTGTATGCTGCCAACTCGGGGGTATCGCGCTTGAGGTCCAAGGGCACCGTCGTGATGCCCATACACCATGCCGCCCAGGTTACAAGCAGGTGTTCGGTAGGATTGTCGAGTGCAAGCGCAACACGGTCGCTGGGCCGGAACCCCATTACAGCAAGCCCTGCCGCGGCGGTATTTATGCGTCCCACGAGCTCGGCATAGGTGATGGTGCTCTGTGTATTTCCTTGCAGGTCGCAGTCAAGCAAAGCCACCTTGTCGGGGTGGGCGTTGGCCGCATCTACTAGGTGTTTATAGAGATTCACTACGTCAGCGTATCGCACAATGAGCGCCTTTCCCAGGATCTAGAGCCCCTGGGCCTCGCGCTCGGTTTGGGTTACTTTGCGGTGCAGTACAGCCTTGCCCAGGCGGACACTGGGCAGCTCGACCATATAGTAGGAAAGAAACGCAAAAGCGACCATGAGGAGCGAGTATTGCAGCAGCGAGGGGTGCAGATAATTTTCGGCCGGTGCGGCAAAAACCTGCTGCCACAAGTACAGGCTGTAGGAGATAAGCCCGATATAGGAGAGCCATGCCACCGGGCGTAGGCGCGCGAGCGCCGCATATTGGTACGGCAAAAACACGGCTACTACCAGCGCGGCGGGGATAAGCGCGCGGTACAGGGCGTGCGCCGCATCACCCCAGCCCAGCGCTAAAAACAATGCCACTGCCAAGGCACCCGCGGCCAGCGTCCACAAACCAAAGCGACGTATATAGCCGCGGAACCTCGGGCTGGTGGCGTACAGGGCGCCAAGCGCGATGCAGGCAAAGGACCCGGCATTGTCTATCCACCCCCGCGCCATAAATAGCTCGAAGGCAGACAGTGCGACAAGCACGGCTATAAGCGCCGACAAGAAATAGCCGCGCCACCAAGCAGGCAGGAGTACGAACACCAGCGGCCACACCAGGTAAAATTGGACCTCGATTGCAAGCGTCCAGGTGTGTATGACCTGCCAATTGCAGTCGACCCCCGTGTTGCAGATAAAGCCAAGCGCGTGTGCACCGTCGCTCAAAGAAAGTGGCACCCACCCGAGCCCTGCAAAACCCGCGACCGCAACGACATAAAAAAGATACGGCGGCAGTATCCTAAAAATCCGGCGGACATAAAAGGCATAGAGGCTGAGCGAGCCTTGCAGAGACTCTTCCTCGAGCATGAGGCGCGTAATGATGTATCCGCTTATGATAAAAAACAGCTTGACGCCCCAGGGCCCCGAGCGCTCGGCAAAAAACCGCACAATAGTGTTGGCAGTATCGAAATGGAAATATAAAAGATGGTGCGCGATAACCATGAGTATCGCGATACCGCGCCACGCGTCTAAAATAATGTCGCGCTTCATTGGGTTGCCGCTTTAGTGTATCGCTCAAATTCGGCCTGGAGCGAGCCCCAGAGCTTTTTTGTAAACACCTTGGTACCCGGCATGCTTGCATGGAGCACGTCGGTAAAGTTACCGAGCTCTTGCAGGGCAGGGTCTTGGGGATCGTCTAGGTTGATAAAGGGTACGGAGTGTTGCGCCGCTGTTTGCGCAATAAGAGCGGAAAGTTGCGCGTAGTGCGCAACAGTGCGCTGTGCCGCAAGCGGCTCGGGCGGCTGGAGCAGTGCGACCGCTATGCCTTTTTCCTTAAGCAGAGAAAGTGTGCGCTCTAGATACGCGAGCTCTGTCTGGCTTGGCGGCAAGTCGTAGGGATGCAAGAGCATAAATGCTTGGAGGCCTATGTCGGCTGTAGGCTTAAGCCCCTCGCCAGTGGAGATAAACTGGTCTGCGACGTTTGTTTGAGGGGTGCTGGTGGAGGGCCCCGCGCCGCTTACCAGACGGGGGAGAGACTTGCGGTAGCGGTATGAGTAAAGAATTTTTTCGGCGACAAACCCGAGGTCGCCGCTGGTTAGCGCGTAGTCGGCTTGGTCGCTTAGTGGTAGCATCTCTAACAGCAAGGGGTAGAGGTGCGAGCCGGCGCCTTGGTCTACCATTCGCGACCAGTGCGCCTCGAGTACCACAAGTTTTGGAGTGTTATAGGCGAGGTAGTCGCGCAAAAGGTAGTAAGTTGACGCTATGGTAGAGCCGCTTACGGCCAAGTTGCCCGCGCCGCAGCGGCACAACGATGAGAGGTACGGCGTGTCTATGCCGTGCTGGATGCGCGAGTCGCCAAAAAAGACAATATCGAAAGGTGCTTTGGTGTCCACATAGCGCGAGTAAAAAGCCTCAAACTCAGGCAGAGTTGCCGCGCGGTAGTACGGCCGCAGGAAAAATCCCGCGCCCGCATCCAAGAGGAGGAGTACTAATATGAAAAGCGGGATTTTAAAGTAGCGCATATTAAAATTGGAAGTAGATAAACTGCGCTCCGGATTGCGCCGCAAAAAAGATAAGGCCGAATATTGCCGCGTACGCGAGCGGCCAGCGCCAATACCACTTAAGCGCCGCAAACTTTTCTGCGGCCCGCTCGTGCCCCTGCCAGTAGTCAAATGCCAGGAGCACGAGTATCAGTATGCCGTACAGCGCAAGGCTGGTAAGCGGTATGGTGGGCGAGTACAGCGTGCCAAAGTGCCCAAAAATACTCTTGATAATATAGAGCGCGTCGTCCAAAGAGTCTGCGCGGAAAAATATCCAAGCAAAAGACACCAGGTTAAAGGCAACCAGCACTCGCAGCGCCGCAGCCCAGTAGCTTTTGCTGCGCGCCCCTGCATCTGCGCCGGCAAGCTTTGCGATAAATCGCTCTGCGGCGAGATAGAGGCCGTGCAGGAGCCCCCAAATGACAAACGTCCAAGCGGCGCCGTGCCACAGGCCGCCCAGAAACATAGTAATAAGGAGGTTGGCGTAGGTGCGGACGGTGCCTTTGCGGTTGCCGCCCAGCGGAATGTAGAGGTAGTCGCGCAGCCAGCTGGAGAGCGAGATGTGCCAGCGGCGCCAAAACTCGGTAAGCGACTGCGAGAAGTACGGCTGGCGGAAGTTGTCGGGTATGGTGTAGCCGAGTATGCGGGCCGAGCCTATGGCGATATCGGTATAGCCCGAGAAGTCGCAATAAATCTGGAAGGCAAACAGGTAGGTGGCGGCCAAGAGCGTTGCGCCCGAGTAGAGCTCCGGCTGCAGGTACACTTGGTCTACAAAGACGCCCAGCCGGTCGGCGATGACCACTTTTTTGATAAGGCCGGTGGCAATATAAAACAGGCCTATTTTTAGATTTTCCGCGCTCCACTCCTTGTGCTGGCGGATTTGGGGCAGTATGTTGGCCGGCCGCAGTATGGGCCCCGCCACCAGGTGGGGGAAGAACGATACGAACGTCGCGTAGCGGAAAAAGTTGCGCTCGGGCTGCAAGTCTTTACGGTACACGTCGACCATGTAGGCGATGGATTGGAACGTATAAAAGGAGATGCCTATCGGCAAGAGGATGTTTAGGACTAAGGGGTCGCTGTATCCAAACAGTGACCATAGCGACGAGGTGGCAAAGTCAAAGTACTTAAAGAAAAAGAGGACCGAGATGTTGGCCGCAACCGCAAGCGCAAGCACCAATTTTTTGCGCAGGGGAGTCTGCTGGCGCGCCATGACGAGCGCGAGGTACCAGTCGACAAGCGTCGTGCCAAATAAAAGCAGGCCAAACTCCGGCCGCCACGACATGTAAAAAAAATAGCTCCCGCACAAGATAACCACCCACCGCCACCTGGCCGGGGTTAAAAAATAGAGGCAAACTATCGTTACAAAAAAGGCGAGATAGGCGAATGAGTTAAACACCATCGCCTGTATAGTATACTAATTTATCGCCAACGACATGCGCCCTAATTTCTTTAATCCTCTGTGGTGGTATCGGCTTTTGCATAGCACGCGCTTCGTGCACTTTTTTGCCGTGGGCGTTACGGGCGTGGCCATTAACTTGGCGCTTACGGCGTTTTTTACCGAGCTTGTCTTTGGCCGCGAGCAGTACTTTAGTGCGTACCTTATCGGGCTTGCCGCCAATTTGCTGTACAACTTTGTGCTCCATACCCGCGTAACCTTTAAGACCCGGGGCAACCATGCGCGCCGCCTGGCGATATTTATGGCGTACTCGCTGTGCCTGGCATACGTGCAGGCTCAGTGCGTCAAGTGGCTGACCGCGCACGTGGGCGTCGACTGGTACCTGGTGGTTATAGCGTCGGTTATCTTTGCCTTTTCTGTACTGACGTTTTTACTCTTTAAGTTTGTGCTCTTTAAGCCCACGCCCCAAAACTCCGAGCCCGAGGCCTTTATATAGCCAAACCAGCGGAATGCCGGGCATTCCGCTGGTTTGGGGTTAGTTTCTCCCCCTTTTCTTATCGCTGAAATACATCAATACTGTGCTATAGCACAGTATTGATGTAGCTTTCCAATTGCTTGATCTTGTGCGATATTTGCCGATATGCAAGCAGGACAGATGCTCTATACCGCCTGGCGCTACGCGCGCTGGCCCTTGGCCGTACTGGTGCTGGCGTTTGTGGTGCTGGTTGCCTGGCGCCTTAAGCTCCTCTATGAGCTTGATAACACCAACGCCGCGGTGGCAGCGATACATGCCAACCGGCTGACACAGGAGGATGTGTTTGGCGCCTTGCCGCCGGAGCCCAACAAAGCCGAGAATGATGCGACCTTGGCGGGCATAGACACCAACCAAAACGGCATCCGCGACGATGTCGAGCGCGCCATTTACTTTAAATACCAGGAGTCTGCCCAGCAGGCGGCCCCGGCCTTCCAATACGCTAAGGCTTTACAAATGGAGTTTACTCATGTATATAATTCCCCAACTCTTGTAGCTGTTATGCAGGAGGAAGACAGGGCATCTCTCTGTATGTTGGACCTTAAAAAAGACGAGGAAATCGAAAAGCTTGTGTTTAATACCGACATACGTAGGCAGAGGCAAGAGGAAATCTATAAGAAGTATATGACTTCCTATACGTTGCCTAATAAAGATGGGTGTGATTTGGACGCGGCTTCTTTGGAGAACTAAATAGAAATGAAAATTATAGGAGCCATAGCTCTATCGAGCCTTTTTCTGTTGCCCAACGTTGCTTGGGCTGCTTGTATTGCCAGTGGTGCGACAGTTGTGTATGTAAATGGAATTTTTACAACTGAAACCCAGGCTCGGCGTGATGCAAAGAATCTCAGTATTGAGTTTAGTCGAGTTATTGGAGATAGTTCGGTAAAGTTCATAAACGGCTACAACCCCTCACACTTGGCTGGGCTTGGGGATTTGGCGCAGACTGTGGGGCAGATGATGGGCAAGTCTATATCTAACTTTGACCGCGACACGATACTGCTCCAGATACATCCGCAGGTAACGACGCGCAAGCTCGTGCTGGTCGGGCACTCGCAAGGCGCGTTTTATGCCAACGCTCTGTACGACTACTTGCTGGCGCACGGCGAGCCCAAGGCTGCAGTTGGCGCGTACCAGGTGGCGTCGCCGGCGGCATATGTAGCGGGCGGCGGCCGGTATCTTAACTCGTCGGCCGATACGATGCTCGACGCCTTGCGCGGGCTTGGATTTACGTTCCTTGTAAGCAATATCGATCTTGCTGTCTCTCCTGAGGATGCGCAAAAGAAATACCCCGGCCACTCGTTTAGCGGCGCGTACTTGGCAGAGGCGCCCGAGCGCGTTGTGGGCGATATACAAAAAACACTCGCGGGCCTTACGGCCGAGCAGGCAGGCAGTGGTGAGTGCTTTACCGCGCCAGAGGCTGGCTTGGGCTACAACGCCGCCAAGGCTGGCTTTGCGGTGGCGGACACCGCCGCGGGCGTGGCTAAGACGGGGCTTGTGGGCGCGCAAAAGGTCGGTACTGCGGTGAGGGACACGCTTTTGGCAGCCGCGGCAGGCGCTTTTGGCCTGGGTAAAAAGGTTGCCGCCGACGTGGGCGTTACGGTGGGCGGGCTGACCAACTTGTCGCACGCGGCCACCGACGAGGTGCGCCCGACCAACTTTGATATATTTGAAAAACTATACGGCTCGAGCCTGACCAAGGATGATGTTAAAGAGTTGTTGGGCCAGCAGGGCTCGGCTGTTGCGACTGCGGATGCAGTCTCTGCCCCTGGCTCGATAGGCTTGCCACAAGCAGGGCCGGAGCCAGAAGCGGCATCGCCAGCGCCTAAAAAAATTACGTATTTGTCTGGGGGCCACAGCCATCGGGACTCGGACGATGATGATGAGAGCGAGATAGAAACCGAAGAGCCCCCTTCTCCGTCGGAGACTACAGAAGGGCAAGTTGAGCCGGAACCAGAACCTGAGCCAGAACCGGAGCCAGAGTTGGAGCCAGAGCCCGAGGTGCCGCCGACGCCGCATAGCCCGACCGTGGCGCCTGTAGGCTCGCCGGTTTGGGACTCGTTTGATGCCTTTAACACCAAAGGCTGGCAGACCCCCGAGACTAACTACAACGTGCTGATACCTTTTGAGCCGGAGACCGACACAGCGCAATGCCACAGCGGCGGATGCATCGTGGGCCTTGGCCACTTGGGCGGATTGGGCACGCCGTCGCAGCAGCCTTTTAACTACCTCGTGGGCGAGCCGGCACTAGAGGGCGCCGCAGTGGTATGGGCAAAGATGCACACCGGCTGGAGGAAGCCCATGGTGTCTGTAGGCGCATGTGTGGCTGGTACCAGCAATTGCTCTGTGAACATCCCCTTTGTTAACTCCGACCAGCCAAGCGATGATGTCTGGCATCAGTACTACTTTGCCTGGCGCCAGGGCGCCACAGCGCTCGAGACGTGTACCTTAAGCGATACGATTGACCCGCTTGCCTGCGGCTGGCACGAAACCGAGCATGCGGTGGGGACCGCAGTAGACGGCATACTGTTATATGGCACGACCTTGCGCGCCGACCTGGGCGACCGGATATGGTTTGACGACCTAGAGGCTGTGCAATAATTAGGTTTGAATTTCTGTCTCCTAGCTCGACTTTTTGAATAATCTGTTGTAGTTTGTTTAAAGAAGAGGGGTGTTAGAAATGCAGAATACAGTTTCGACTGAGAACGTCGTGCAACTACCTTTCGTGTCGACTAAGACGCTTCAGCCGTATGGGAAGAAGTGGACATGCCCCGGCTGCTTCAGGATTAACGAATATACGGGCAAGTGGGGTCAATTCGGCTTTGCAGGATTTGTCCGTTGTGCTGATTGCGGCACGCGAGTAAGGGTCAACCGGGATTTTCGTTTGGATTGAATACCGACGACATCTGTAAAAAGGCCGCCCTTACCAGGCGGCCTCTTCTTTTGCTACAATGGTTCCACCATCGTCCCAGACACCCGGCACATTTATGAAGGCAATTTGTACAATCTGTAGTAGGAATAAACAAGAGGGCCCGGAGCTTTTGCCTGCGCGGCTGCGCTATACAGCGTCTCATATCAAGGCTGCCGAAAAGATAGCCGGTACACTGCAACTGCCGTACTACATTTTGTCGGGCAAGTACGGACTAATTTCGGCAGACGAAATGATCCCAAACTATGATTATTATCTGGAGCAAAGCAAGGTCGATTCTTTGGCACAGACAATAGCCGGCCAATTGCACAAGGATGCTATTGTGGAGCTAGATTTTTATACTGAAGGCAAGCCGAGTTGGGCTCCTTACGAGGCTGCCCTTCGCAAAGGAGCCGATTTAGCCGGAGCCGCCCTCGTGGTACGCGCGCTTTAAAAGGATAGCCCAAACCAGCGGTTTGCCAGGCAAACCGCTGGTTTGGGCCGTTTTTGCCCTTATTTAGCCTAGGGACTTTTGGTTGCCTATTTTGCCCTGCGGCCTCTGTGGGGTAGTATTACTCATTATGAACTACACGACGTACCTGCGATGGGGGGTTTTGAGCGGGCTTTTTTTGACTCTTTTTATACCGTTTATCCTGTCTGACGGCACGCTGGTATCCAACATGTTCTTTCCGTACATTACGGGCAAGAACTTTGTCTTCCGGATTATCGTCGAGGTAATGCTCGCGCTCTATATTATCTTGGCCATTAAGGACCCCAAGTACCGCCTGCGCGCCTCGTGGCTTATGTGGGCCATGGTTGGCTTTATGGTGTGGATGGCGCTAGCCACTGCCACGAGCGCCGACCCCATTAAGAGCTTTTGGAGCAACTTTGAGCGTATGGAGGGCTACGTAGGCCTCATGCATATGTTTGCCTACTTTGTGGTGGCCGGCGCGGTACTGACTGCCGAGAATTTGTGGAGCAGATTCTTTAACACCTCGGTGGGCGTCTCGATGGTGATGGGCCTCTACGCGCTCTTGCAGGGCTTAGAGCTCTTCGGCCTGCATCCGTCGTCGCAGTCGGGCGCCCGCGCCGACACCAGCTTTGGCAATGCCACGTACCTCGCGGTGTACATGCTGTTTAACATCTTTATCACGCTGTTTATGCTGGCGCGCTCTGCGCGCGGCCGCTCGGCTGCCTGGCTGCAGTCTGTCTACGGAGTGGCGCTGGTCTTGCAGTTTGCGGGCCTCTACCTGACGCAGACTCGCGGCGCGTTCTTGGGCGCGCTTGGCGGTCTTATTATTGCCATGATTTGGATTGCCTGGCGCGGCGGCGGCGAGGCCAAATCGGCCAGCTTGCGCAAGTGGTCCTTGGGCGGCTTGGTAGCCATTGTCGTCTTGGCCGGAGCGTTTTTTGCCCTGCGCGACACGCTCAAGTCCCAGGGCGGCATTATAGGCCGCTTGGCCTCGATATCGTTCGAGGAAAAGACGACCCGCTCGCGTCTCTTCTCGATCTGGCCGATGGCCTTCCAGGGCGCGGTGGAGCGCCCCATAACCGGCTGGGGGCAAGAAAACTTCAGCTACGTATTTAACGAGCACTACACGCCGTCTATGTGGGACCAAGAGCAGTGGTTTGACCGGGCGCACAACCAGTTCCTCGACTGGCTCATAGCCGGCGGGTTTGCGGCGTTTATCCTCTATATATCGTTCTTTGGGCTGGCGGCCTGGGCTATTACCCGCTCGCAGCTTTCCGTGCCCGAGCAGGCGGTGCTGTTGGGGCTGTTGGCGGGCTATGCGTTTAACAACCTGCTGGTGTTCGACAACCTGACGAGCTCGATGTACTTCATGATGTTGCTGGCTTATGCGCACAGCATAAGCCGCAAAGAGCTGCCGGGCCGCCTGTGGCTGAGCAAACCGGCGGGCGACCATGGCTTGGCTATTGCGGCGCCCCTGGTGGTCTTGGTGGTTGCGGTTGGCGGCTGGGCACTTAATGCGCCGGGCATGGCGCGCGCGCAGGTGCTGGTGGCTACGCTTGGCGCGGCACAAGACCCTGCGGCGGCGCTCGAGGGCTACAAAAAATCCCTGGGTACCACGGCTTGGCCGGGCACGCAGCTTGGCTACCAAGAGACAGTCGAGCAGCTCTTAAGCTATGCGGGCAATGTCGCAGCCTCGCAGGCGCCAGGGCAAACCAAGCAGGACTTTTACAAGTTGGGAGCTGAGTCTGGACAGACCTTGGCCGCACAGCGCCATGACGACGCGCGCCTCGAGATATTCTTAAGCGGCTTTTACGGGCAGTTTGGCCAGGTCAAGGAGGCACTCGCACACGCGCAAAAGGCCATAGAGTTGTCGCCCGGCAAGCAGCAGATACTCTACCAGCTCGGTATCGCGTATATAAATGCCGGCGACAAAGAGCAGGCGCTCGCGGCCTTTAAGCTGGCGTACGACGAGGCGCCGGAGAATGAGACCGCGCTCGTATACTACGCGCTCGGCCACTATCTCGCTGGCGACATTGCCGCGGGCGACGCGCTCATTATGAATAAGTACGCCACCCTGGTCGTGGACAACGACAGGCTCATACAGGTCTACACGCAGCTTAAGCTGTATGACCGCGTTATAGCGATATGGAAGACGCGCGTGGAAAAGGACCCGAAAAATCTCGACACCCTATTGGGGCTGGCGAGCGTCTACTACGCGGCGGGCGACAAGGCGGGCGCCATAGCCACGCTTAAACAGATGCAGCAGATAGACCCGACCAAGGCGGCCCAGATACAGACGCTTATCGACCAACTCACTAACATACCTGCCAATATCCAAATAGGCGGCTAGGTGTATACTATAGGGGTGTGAGTGCAACAGCCGAGTTGCAAAGCAAAACACAGTCCTGCAAAAGTACTCCTCCTCGGGGAGTATTTTTGTTTGTGTACGCATGCAATTTCGGGGCTATACTAAAAAGGTGCGCTTTGGGTGGGGAGCGGGGCACTCACATTAGGACAATGTTTTGGAGCTCGCCTTCCGCTTCCCACCGAGAGCGCAATAAAAAATCGCTTGAGTACTCAAGCGATTTTTTTATTTTTTAAATTTTATCTTTTTTATTTCGCATAAATAAATTTATGCGGATCAAAAGTTATCCACACATTGAAAATATTTTTCATTGTATCTGCAGTTTTAATGTTCGATACTTGTAGTAGGGCATCGTGCTAGTGTCATTCTCGTCTCCTAGGACGCGCGAGTGATACGGTCGAACGATGTACAACCAATTGCGGTGCAAACCGCCAAACTTATGGCCAAAAAGAAAAAGGCAAAGAAGAAGAAGGCAAAGAAGTCCCGCCGCTAAGGCAGGACTCTCGCACCTTTCTTTCGGTGTGAGCCATCCTCTCGAAAGAAAAGTCGCCCAGTAATGGGCGATTTTTCTTTTGCCAAACCCTTCCTAAATGGTGCAAAAGTGGTAGTATTCCCTCATGATTTCGTTCAAGGGGCTCTTTGGGGACCCGGGCCAAAAGCTCATAAAAGGGAGCGCCAAAGTGGTCGAGGCTATTAACGCGCTCGAGCCCAGGTTTGTGGCGCTTTCCGACGAGGAGCTCCGGGGCCTTACCCACGCATTCCGCAACCGCATATCGGCCGGGGAGACCTTGGACGAGCTCCTGCCCGAGGCGTTTGCCGCCGTGCGCGAGTCGGCGCGCCGCACCTTGGGGCTCAGGCACTTCGACGTGCAGCTCATTGGCGGCATGGTGCTCAACTCCCGCGGCATCGCCGAGATGAAGACCGGCGAGGGCAAGACCCTGGTGGCAACCACTGCCGTGTACCTCAATGCGCTTATGGCCAAAGGCGTGCACGTGGTAACCGTCAACGATTACCTGGCCCGCCGCGACGCGGTATGGATGGGCCAAGTGTATGCAGGACTCGGCATGTCGGTGGGCATCATCGGCGGCGACGGCTCGTACCGCTACGACGCTGCGCACAAAGAGTTGGACCGCGAGCGCGACGAGAAGGGGAGCTTCCATATCGTCTACGAGTTCTTGCGTCCCACCACGCGCCGCGAGGCCTACGAGGCTGACATTACCTACGGGACCAACTCGGAGTTTGGCTTTGACTACTTGCGCGACAATATCGCCTACGAGCCCAAGGCCGTAAACCAGCGCGGCCACCACTTTGCGGTCATAGACGAGATAGACTCGATACTCATCGACGAGGCGCGCACACCGCTCATCATCTCGGCCCCGACACAGGACTCCGAGAATTTGTACCAGCAGATGTCCAAGGTCGCTACGACGCTGCAAAAAGAGCGCGACTACACCGTCGACGAAAAGCGCCGCGCCATACAGCTCACCGACGAGGGCATTACCCGCGCCGAGAAAGCGCTCGGGGTAGAGAATATTTATACCGAGGGCGGCATCAAGTACGTGCATCACCTCGAGACCGCCGTGCGCGCGCAGGCGCTCTTCCGCAAGGACAAGGAGTACGTGGTCAAGGACGGCCAGATAATCATCGTCGACGAGTTTACCGGCCGCATGCAGCCGGGCCGGCGCTGGTCAGAGGGCCTGCACCAGGCCATCGAGGCCAAGGAGAATGTGGCGGTGCAAAAGGAGTCGCGCACCTACGCCTCTATTACGTACCAGAACTACTTCCGCCTGTACGACAAGCTCGCCGGCATGACCGGCACCGCCAAGACCTCTGCCGAGGAGTTTTACAAGGTCTACCAGCTCGAGGTTGTCGATATACCCACCAACAAGCCGGTGGTGCGCCTGGACCAGAACGACCTCATCTTCCAGACCGAGGTGGGCAAGTTTAAGGCCCTGTCGCGCGCCATTAAGGAGCTCCATCAAAAGGGCCAGCCGGTCCTGGTAGGTACTGTCTCGATTGAAAAAAATGAGCTTTTGTCGGCATTCTTGCGGCAAGAGGGCGTGCCCCACGAGATACTTAACGCAAAAAATCACGAGCGCGAGGGCGAGATAATCGCTGGCGCGGGGCAAAAGGGCAAGGTAACGGTCGCCACCAACATGGCCGGCCGCGGCGTCGATATTAAGTTGGGCGGTGCTTTGGCAACGCCTGAGCAGGCGCAAGAGGTGCGCGACCTGGGCGGGCTCTTTGTCTTGGGTACCGAGCGGCACGAGGCGCGCCGCATCGACAACCAGCTGCGCGGCCGCTCGGGCCGCCAGGGCGACCCGGGCGAGACCAGGTTTTTCGTATCTTTGGAGGACAGCCTCATGCGCGTATTTGCCTCTGACACCATCAAGGGGCTTATGGGCCGCTTTGGGATACCGGAGGACGAGGCGATAGAAAATTCGATGGTAACCCGTTCCTTAGAGAGCGCGCAGACTAAGATAGAGGGCTTTAACTTTGACTCGCGCAAGCATGTCTTGGAGTACGATAACGTTTTAGACAAGCAGCGTCGCGCCATATACGAGCGCCGCCGCAAGGTGCTGGTTGGCCGCAATGAGGCCATTGCCCAAGTATTAGGGGAGCTTGCAGGAGAGAGTGCCGAGGCCAAGGCGGTCTTGGCCAAAAAAGAGGAGGAGCTTGGCACGAACGCTTTTTTTGCCGCGGCGCGCACGATTATGCTCCAGACGCTCGATACTCTCTGGGTCGATCACCTGGAGTCCATGGAGTATCTGCGCGGCTCGGTCAATTTGCGCGCTTATGGCCAGCGCGACCCTTTGGTCGAGTACCGCAAAGAGGGCACTGGCATGTTTAAGGCCATGGAGGACGAGTTTAAAGGCCGCGTCTTTGAGATGCTCGACAACTTGGCACCAGCGCCTGCCGGTACGCCGACGGGTTTGGCCGCCGCGCCGGCGCCGGTCATACCTGCTAGCGTGAGCATGAGCCCCACTGCTCAAGCTGCCGCAACTGAGACCACCGAGATAGGCCGCAACGATAAGGTCACGATAACCAACGGCAAGGAAGTAAAAGAAATGAAGTTCAAAAAAGCTGAGCCTCTTTTGGCGACAGGGGAGTGGAAGCTGAGTAAGTAGCCAGGCAACATAAGGCATCATATACATCAAAACTATGCTATAGCATACTATCAGTGTATGGAGCAAAAGATACAAAAACTTCAGAGAGGCGACCTGCAGAATATTATTTTAAGCACCGTTGCGGTAGCGGGAGTTATTGCAGTGGGCTTGCTTGCACCCAACGCTTTGGGTGCCATGGCTAAGCTCGGCCTCATTCCTGGGCCGCGCCAGAGGGAAATTATAAACGCTTCCCGCGCCCGCCTTGTTGCGCGCGGACTGCTCAAGTACGAGCATGGCAAGCTCCGTTTAACTCCGAAAGGGAAGGCCCAACTGCGTCGACTAAGGCTGTTGGACTACAAACTCAAAAAACCCAAGCGCTGGGACAAAAAATGGCGGGTGCTTATTTTTGACATACCCGAGCGCAGGAAGGTAACCCGCAACCGAGTCCGCGCAGTACTCTCAAGGCTCGGTTTTGAGCGTCTGCAGGATAGCGTATGGGTGTATCCGTATGACTGTGAGGATGTACTTACTTTACTCAAGGCCGACCTCCGGGTAGGGAAAGATATGTTGTATATGGTTGTCGACTCAATAGAGTACGATGGCCATCTTCGCGCTCGTTTTGCCTTGAGAAGCTAGATACATCAATACTATGCTATAGCATACTATTGATGTAGATGCGCAGATTGTGGTGTGGATGAGTGCGGAGGCGGGATTTTGTTTTGCTACAATAAGCTCATGGTAGATCTGCCGCTGTTGGTTGGGGCTTTTGTCGCCGGAGTCTTGATGTTTCTGGCACCCTGCACCCTGCCCATTGTGCCAGGGTACCTGGCGTTTATCGCCGGGGTGCCCCTGGGGCAGGCGGGGAGTGCGAGCGCGCGTCGGCGGATACTCATCAACGCCCTGGCGTTTGTCATCGGGTTTTCGGCTGTCTTTATACTGCTCGGAGTCTTTGCCGCGAGCCTGGGCACCGTGCTCGGGCCGTGGCGGCTTATACTGGGGCGCGTTGCCGGTGGCATCATTATCTTGTTTGGGCTCACTATGCTCGGAGTATTCAATATCCCACTCCTCTCGGGCGAGCGGCGCCTGCGTTTGCCCCGCTGGCTTGCCTTGGGCCACCCGCACAGCTCGCTCTTGGTTGGGGTTTTGTTTGCCCTGGGCTGGAGCCCCTGCATCGGGCCGATACTCGGCACCGTACTATTTTTGGCCGGTACCTCCGCAACCGCACTGCAGGGCGCCGTGCTCTTAGGCGTGTTTTCGCTTGGGCTTGCTATCCCGTTTTTGCTCTGTGCATGGGCCATAGGGCAGGCCGACCGCTTTGTGCAGCGTGCCGGGCCCCTGACCCGCGCGCTTTCTTGGGCGGGCGGCATCATACTTGTATTGCTTGGGGTACTGATGCTTACCGGCAACATGGGCCTTTTAGTTTCGTGGGGCTTTAGCTTTCTGGGCGGCAGCTACGAGCGATTGCTCGATTACCTCTAAGGAGCTACTATAAGCCCATGCTTATCAAAGCCCTTGCGCACATAGTCGCAAACGCCGCGGCGTTGCTTATCATGCCCCGTTTTATCGCCGGGCTGTCGATAGAATCGTGGGCCACAGCCACCATCGTAGCGCTTGTCTGGGGCTTGCTCTCGGTTACCGTGCGGCCGATACTCGGGCTTTTGACGCTACCCATCAACCTCATTACCTTCGGGCTATTCTCCTTTATACTCAACGCGCTCTTGTTTTGGCTGGTGGCGCTGTTTATCCCGGGCTTTGGGGTTGCAAGCTTTGTCGCGGCGCTCCTGGGCTCGGTAGTGCTTACGGTAGTGTCGTGGGCCACAGACGCGGCTTTTTAATATGGCACTGGTAGACGAGCTCCACATAGCCGCCAAGGCCGGCAACGGGGGCGATGGCGTGGTGCGCTGGCTCCACCTCAAGGGTGTTGAGTACGCCGGGCCCTCGGGCGGCAACGGCGGAGACGGCGGCAATATATACGTGCGCGGCGTACGCGACGTGTCGCTCTTGGGCCGCTATCGCGGAGAGAAAAAGTTTAGGGCCGGGCGCGGCTCAGACGGCGAGTCGCTGAGCAAGCACGGCAAGCGCGGCGCAGACTTGGTCATCGACGTGCCGGTGGGGTCCAAGGTGCATAACCGCAACACGGGCGAGGTACACGAGGTTTTGCAAGAGGACCAGCAGATTTTGATACTTAAGGGCGGGCGCGGGGGCGCCGGCAACGAAGTATTTAAGTCCTCGGTCAACCGCACGCCCGATATGGCCATGCCGGGCGGGGAAGGGGAAGAGGCAGACCTCTACATTGAGCTGCAGCTTATTGCGAGCGCGGGGCTCATCGGGCTCCCCAACGCGGGCAAGTCGTCTCTCCTCAACGCCTTGACTTCCGCCAATGCCAAGGTCGGCTCGTACGCCTTTACGACGCTCGAGCCTAATCTCGGCGTCTTATACGGATTTGTCTTGGCCGATATCCCGGGGCTCATAGAGGGGGCATCCGAGGGCCGGGGGCTGGGGGCCAAATTTTTGCGGCATATAGCCCGTACCGATCTTTTAGTGCATTGTGTATCTCTGGAGTCCGAGAATCCCGAGGAGGACTACGCCACAGTACGAGCCGAGATAGCCAAGTTTGACAAGGCGGATCTGGCAGGGAAGCGGGAGGTCGTCATACTTACCAAGTCCGATACTCGCGAAAAAGCTTATATAGAGGAACTGGCGACGCGCATGCGCGCCCACGCCAAGGAGGTGTACACGGTCTCGGTCTTAGACGATGCTGCGGTCAAAGAGCTGGGAGACAAGCTCGTCGCTCTATTGAGAAAAGAGGACTAGCAAGGTAGTATCGTCATATATATGGTAGCGTACCGAGCCACTATCGGCCTTGAGATCCATGCGGAGCTAAAGACCCAGACCAAGATGTTTTGCGCGTGCCGCAACGACGCAGACGAGCGCACCCCCAATAAAAATATATGCCCCGTGTGCCTAGCGCACCCGGGCACCCTGCCGGTCATTAATAAGGAGGCCGTGCACAAAGTCTTGCTGGTAGGCCGGGCACTGGGTGCCACGCTTGCGGACTACACCGAGTTTGACCGCAAGAATTATTTTTACCCGGACATCCCCAAGGGCTACCAGCTGAGCCAGTACGCCTACCCGCTGGTAAGTGGGGGAGTGCTGGGTGGCGTCGCTATAACACGCGTGCATTTAGAGGAGGACACGGCAAGGTCATTACATGACAAAATTCAAATCACAAGCTCCAAATCTCAAATAAGCCCAAATTTGGAATTTGAAAATTTGAAAACTGGAGTTTCCCTGTTGGATTACAACAGGGCTGGCGTACCGCTTATGGAGCTGGTTACCGAGCCGGTCATGCACTCGGCCGAGGAGGCAGGTATTTTTGCAAAAGAGCTCCAGATACTCCTGCGCTACCTGGGTGTAGGCGATGCAAACATGGAGAAGGGCGAGCTTCGCATAGAAGCGAACGTCTCTGTCGCGCCGACAGAGACAAATAAAAAGGGCGCGGTCGAGGCTTTAGGCACCAAAGTAGAGGTCAAAAACCTCAACTCGTTCCGCTCGGTCGAGAAGGCTATCTGCTTTGAGGTCGAGCGCCAGAGCAAGCTTTTGGATGCGGGCGGCACGGTCGAGCAAGAGACCTTGGGCTGGGATGAGGCCAAACAGGCGACGTATGTCCAGCGCAAAAAGGAGGGTTCCGCCGACTACCGCTACTTTCCTGACCCGGACCTGCCCAAGCTCAAGCTCTCTGAGATTCCGGAGTTTGCGGCCGAGGTACTGCGGAAAGAGTTGCCTGAGCTGCCGTGGGAGCGGCGCGCGCGATACCTCGGCCTGGGCTTAAAGCAAGACGACGCCAATATGTTCGTCTCGGACGAGCACTATGGCGCCTTGCTTGATGCGGTGCAGGGCGACAAGGCGCTTGCCGCCAACTACATCGCCTCGGACTTGGCCGGCCTGGTGTCTAAATATGGCGAGGAGCATTTAAAAAATATTACTGCACAGGGCCTAAGCGCGATGCTCGGGGCGATAACAAGTACCAAGCTCTCCTCGCGCGGGGCCAAAGACGCGCTGGCCGATGTATTTGTAAATGGGGGAGACTTGGAGCTTGTTATAAAAAAATACGAGCAGCAAAGCGATGAGGGCGCCCTTTTGGCTATGGCGCAAAAAGTGCTCGACGCGCACCCTGCCGTAGCCGCAGACTACAAAGCGGGCAAAGCAGCAGCCCTGCAGTTTTTGCTCGGTCAGGGTATGAAGGAGTCTAAGGGCTCTGCAAACCCAGAAGCGCTTAAGAAAGCGCTCATAAAGGTTATAGGTGATAGGGGATAGGTTTTAGCTACTCCCTACAACCTACCCCCTACTCTCTTAATACCGAGATTGTGCTACAATCTCGGCATGGACGAACTGGAGATATCGGGTAAGCGATACATTTCGACGCGACGTGCTGCGCGCGAGCACGGCTATCATAGCGACTATATGGGCCAGCTTATCCGCGGCGGCAAGGTCGCTGGGCAAAAAGTAGGCCGCGCCTGGTATATCGATGAGGTGTCTTTGGCAGCTTATTTTGGCGGGGAGCAAAAGCCGGCCGAGCCGGCAGAGAAAAAAGAAACGCCGACAGAGGCCCTTATAGAGGTCGCAGCACCGGCACCAGCACCCGAACCGGTTGTCGAAGAAGTGCCGGCAAAAGAAGATCCTGCCCCGCCCGCAGTTGAGATGCCAAAAATGGAGCCCATAGTAGCGCCGCAAGATTTAAAAACACCAGAAGCGCCAGAGGAAAAAAGCATCCGTGTCCCTATACGCGCGCCCCTAATGCCGGAAGCGGGCGGCCTGCGCTATATGGCCGACGACTCTCCGTCTATACCGATAGTTACGCGCATGCCGCAAGCGCATGCGCCGGTGCATACCGTAGCGCCTGCGAGTGTTGCGCATGCCGCGCACTTGGCTCCAAGGCAAAAATTTCCTATCGTAAGCTTGTCTGCAGTAGCGTTGCTTGCCATTGCTGCCGCAACTTTTGCCTCTACCTTTGTGTCTGCAACCATCGTCTCCGAGCCAGGAAAATCTGCAGTAGTGCAGTACGCTATCCACTGGTAAGCATTCGGAATCATTAATAATAGTGTGTCAAATAGCTAAGTTTAGGCATAAAACAGACATTCCGCCGAGCAATCGGCGGAATTTTTTTATAACCAACCCGCTAATAAATATAGCGAGATATCGGCTCTTTTAAACGATATATCGGGTATCGGATAGGAGATAAAGGTTAAAAATAAAGAGGTACTCGGCAATACGAATTCTCGGAATTTGCTAAGCAAGAAAATAAAGTTTATAAAATTTTAGCCCATTTTTTACAAAAAATCGGATAGGCGGCAAATAAGCCTTGTTTTGCATAGCAAAAGAAATTTTATCTCGTTTTTTGTCGGTCTTATTTTCTTCACTTTTTCCACAGAAAAATAAAAAATGCCTTTACGATTATCAATAACGACATTGACGAACTTTCTTGCAAACAAAAGTTATTTCGCCGCATGACACCCGATAAAAAAATAATTTCTTCCACCGGAAAGTCAATGCTTTCGGCCCGCAAAGCGGCAAAGATTCTGTCTTGCGCGCCTGACTATGTCAGCCGCCTGTGCCGCGAGGGCAGGCTCGACGGCGTGCAAGACGGCGGCGCTTGGTACGTGGACCCCCAGTCGCTGAGACGCTTCGAGGCCGAGCGCGAGACGGCGCGCATAGCGCGCGCGCAGATGCTTGCGGCAGAACGCCGGGATGAGACGGTTGCTTATGTATATGCCAGCAAGACACCGGTCGGCAAAGCGGGTCATACCCTTAGGACTGCCATCACTGCCGCCTTTGCCGCGCTGGGTATCGCCTCTCTTTTCAGGATACGTTATGGCTCGTGGCTGTACCGCTTTGGGCGCAAGGGCTTTTTGTTTTTTGTCGCCTTGTTTTTTGCCGCTACGGCACCGCTAGCATCATACGTGCAAAAAACTTTCTTTGCGCCGGCTCCCTTGCCTGCGCCTACAATGGTGTTTACCCTCGGGCCGCAACAGGGCCCGGCCGCGCAGAACATCGTCAACAACACCTACTACCCTGTCGTCGAGCGGATTATCGGGACCAGTTCGGCAATGGGCATCAGCGAGGAATATTTTGCCGCGCAGCTTACCCGCATCTACGACACCATAAGCCGGCATCGCGGTAGTGGGAGCACGGTCGACTTCTCTGACCTGACTGCCGCGGACATCCCCGCGCTTGACTACTTGCCGCTCGCGGGCGGCACGCTTACGGGTGCCTTGACGCTGCTGTCGCTCGACACGTCGGCCACCTCGACTCTGGCGGGCATTACGCTCGAGAGCACCGACTGCAGCGTCTTTGGTAACGGAGGCAAGCTCACCACTGACTCGTCGGGCAATGTTGTCTGCGACGATGACAGTGCGGGCTCGGGAAGCGGTACGCCGGGCGGATCGAACACGCAAGTGCAGTTTAACGATGGGAGCAGCTTTGGCGGTAATGCGGGCTTTACCTTTAACAAGACCGCAGGCCGCCTTGCGGTTGCGTACGCCTCGACCACCGGCATCACGGCCGACTACGCATCGTCGACCAGTTTGTTTGCTGGCACGCTTACGCTTAACACCGCGCTCTCAGTTGCTAACGGCGGCACGGGCTCCACCACCTTGGGCGGCCTGCTCTCGGGCAACGGCACCTCCATCTACTCATCCGCCACCACCACGGCGTCCTGCGCGGGCTCAGTCTCATGCTCGGCGTTTACCATCCTGGGCCAAAGCCCCGTCTCTATATCAGCCACTGACAACACTGCATCGACCACACTCCTGAGCGACTCCAACACCTTCTCGGGCACCAATACCTTCTCCAATACCATCACTGGTTCCATTACCGGCAACGCGGGCACCGTTACCAACGGCGTCTATACCACTACCTTCAACGGGCTCTTTGACGCCCGCTTCATCACCGACTTGGCTGCTACCACCTCCATCGCCTCCATTACGACACTCCAGAACCTCTCGATACTCTCGAGCCAAGTCTCCGACCTCGCTACCACCATTGGGGCTGCCTACCCCTTCCAGCTCACCGGCAACGCCACCTCGACCTTGACCCAGTTCAACGGGGGGCTCACTGCCTACGCCTCCTCCACCATCGGCAGTGGCACGCAAATTGGAGGGCTCACCATATCGGGCGGGGCTACTACTACCGGTACGGCGTACTTTGGGGGGAAAGTGGGGATAGGAACAACAGCGGCAACGGGTACGCTTCATGTGCAAAAAAATGCATCAACCTTTACTCCGGCTCTGTATCTGCAAAACGACGGCGCGGGGAATGTCGGGAGGGGAACCGGCTTGCTCTTCAGTGCGCGGACTACATTTAAAGCGGGTGTCGCATTCGAGGACATCGGCGCTTTCGGAGTGGGAAATTTGTATTTATTAAACAATGGCATCGCCGACGAAAGCAATGCCACCAAAGCTAATGCACGGCTGACCGTTGCGAGCAATGGTCAGATAGGCATCGGCACCACGACTCCGTTTGGGCAGCTTGCGCTGTCTCTCAACGTCGGCTCAGTGCCGAGCGGCCTCAATGCATTCCTCGTCGCCTCCTCTACCGCCACAGCTACCACCACGCTCTTCTCCATCTCCAACACTGGTCTCATCTCTGGCCTCAACCTCAACCTCACGGGCGGCGCTACCACCACCATGCTTGCCGTCACCGGCTCCACCACTGTCTCCTCCGTCCTCAACATCGGTGGTCAACTCAACGCCAACCTCTCCGCGGTCATTGCCTCCACCACCCTTACCGGCAACTCGCTCATAACCCACGCCACCTCAACCAGTTTTGCCATCTCAGGCATC
>Ga0209542_10002324_pt1 | contig 42707 bp, 53 predicted proteins | sample RifCSPhighO2_01_FD_184028 | JGI IMG/M metagenome (GOLD analysis project Ga0209542, IMG submission 184028) | Soil microbial communities from Rifle, Colorado - Rifle CSP2_plank highO2_0.1 (SPAdes) (version 2) | ecosystem: Environmental > Terrestrial > Deep subsurface > Rock core/Sediment ... | reverse complement strand
TTACTGCATCTCATATACGATTGATGGCAAAAAAAGCGATTGTACTCGCGATGGCCAACCCCACCCCGGAGATAAGTCCCGAGGAGGCAAAAAAAGGCGGAGCCATGGTTATCGGCACCGGACGAAGCGATTACCCAAACCAAATCAACAATTCTTTGGTGTTCCCCGGTATTTTCCGCGGTGCGCTAGACCACCGGGTCACAAAAATTACCGACAAAATGAAACTTAAGGCGGCAAGGAATCTTGCCGCGCTAGTCAAGAAGCCGACAGCTCAAAAAATCATCCCCGGGCCCTTTGAAAGGGGGGTGTCGGAAGCCGTCGCTCGCGCCATTCGGTAGCAAAAGGGTACAATTCAGGGATGAAAGGGAGACCTTCTTCATCCGTCACCATATATGGCTAGTACTAAGGAGCAATTTATAGACGCTTTTGAAAAACATTCAGACGAACTTTTTCGTCATGCGACCATGCGTCTCTCAGACCGCGAGCGGGCCGTTGAAATCACCCAAGAGACGTACCTGCGTGCCTGGGACTATGTGCGCCGGGGGACAGAGGTGCGGGAAATGAGGGCGTTTTTGTTTAAGACACTTCGCAACCTGATCATCGACGAGTACCGTAAACACAAAAGCCATTCACTCGAGGCGATGATAGAGGTGGAAGCGGGGGAGAGTATCGAGGCGATCCTTCCCAAAGACGAAACAAATACGCTGGAAGCGGCGATGGAGCGACACGAAGGAGTGCGCGCTCTTGAAGCACTCAAAGACTTGCCCGAACCCTATCGCGAGGCGCTGGCGCTGCGCTATATCGATGGATTAAGCCCTCAGGAGATTGCTGATATTGTGGGTGAGAGCGAGAACGTGGTGTCGGTGCGGGTTCACCGGGGGCTGAAAAAACTCCGCACGCTCCTTGAACCAGGACTTGAATCAGGACAATAATATGGAACATTTTACCAAAAAATTGAATAAAGGATTTACAAGCACGCGACTGACCTCCGGGGAGCGCACGTCTATGCGCGCGCGGGTACTTGCGCATATGGAGGCGCATCCCGCGGAGAGCAAAAGCCCCTACTTTTTCTATTCATTTCAATTTACTTCCACCGCACGCTATGCGCTCGCAGGGTTTCTTGTTCTTGTGCTAACAGGAGCTTCCACCACTTCAGCGGCACAGGGCGCGCTTCCAGGCGATCTTTTGTATCCGATAAAAATTTCGGTCAACGAACGTGTTGAGCTTGCGTTTGCAACGACACAGGGAGAAAAAGCACAAGTAGAGGTGCGTCTTGCCGAGCGGCGCGTTGCAGAAGCACAGGAGCTTGAAGCTGAAGGGAGACTCAACGGTATCTTAACTGCACAGATAGAGCGCCACTTTGACGAACACGCCGCCCGCGCGCTTGCGTTTGCGGGCAACGAAGAGCCGCAAGCAGACGCTACTGAAGCCGGTAAAACTGGTGCGGAGCTTAAGCAATCGGCGGACGCTCCTGCGGCAATGACCATGCAGACGGAAGTTACCCTCGAGGCCACGACGAGCGTAGATACCCCAGCTCTTCCGGGTTCTGATATTGCCCGCGCCAAAATCAATTTTATTTCTGTTTCCTTGGAGGTAAATAAGGAGATTCTAAGAGGGCTCAAGCAGCGCGTGAAAGACCGGGGAGGCGAAGTAAGGGGGGATCACGTCGAGCGTGGCGGGAGTTCCGAGAGTAAAAACAACGAAGAAGAGCACGAAGATTCAAATGATGACGATTAAACAAAATCCGCCGATGGACAGATTTTTGTTTTGCGGAGGCGGAAGGATTCGAACCTTCGGAGGGGTTTCCCCCTCGACATCTTAGCAGGATGCCGCTTTAGACCGCTCAGCCACGCCTCCAATATGTGAGCTTCGCTCACATACAATATAGCGAGGCAAGCGTTCTAACAAGTTAGTCCACCCCAAATCTTATGACCTTGCTAGCGCGACGCAATGCACCGCGCGGGCGCCGGCCAACTTGAGTACGCGTTTGCATTCCTCAAATGTAGCGCTGGTTGTCGTTACATCGTCGACAACCACACAGACCCTCCCTCGCACTCGCTCGGGATCTACAACTTGCATCGCGCCTCGTATATTTTTGAGCCGTAAAAAGCGGGGAAGTCCTTGCTGGGGTGGTGTTGCACGCGCACGCACGAGAACATTAGGAGCGTATTCGAAGATAGAGCCCTCTTGAGAAAAGTCTGGCCTGCCGCGCTGAGTTCCGGCACGGACAGGAGATCCGAGGACTTTTTGAGAGAGGGTTCTGTCGGAGAGAGTCTGCCCTTCACGTTTGTTCAGGACAAACAGAGATGCTTCACAAAGCATCTCTGTTTGGTTGTAGCCGCGCTCGCGACGTCGCGCAGCGTGCATGGGTACTGGAATTAAAAGAGGTTTACCAAGCTCTTCGGCGGCAATTGCCATAAGCTCCTCGGCAATAAACTCGCCCGCGAGCGCTGTCGCCTGCGGGTTTCTGCGGTACTTTAGCTCCCACACCAGTGCGGTAATATCTGGGTTCCGGTAGGGGAGCGAACTTTCGCCCGAAGCGGCGCTCTGTAGCTTCGCGAGCGTCAATCCTTGCACGCGCTCTTCTGTCCCGCGCGGCGGTACCACTAAATCGAAAAGAAACGTAAAAATGGAAGAAAATAGATGGCCCATAAGTGGTATACTATATAGCACAGTCGTATGGATTTTTCGCTCCCATCGTTTTCTACTCTTTTTAAGAAAGAGATTAAGAGCGTTATCGGGGTTGATATAGGCACCTCGACTATCAAAGTCGTGCAACTTCGGCGCGAGCGCGGCAGAGTTATTTTGGAAACCTACGGTGCGATAGCACTCGGGCCCTACGGCGGGGTGGAGATCGGACGGGCGACCGCACTCCCTGCGGAAAAAATAGCCGAAGCACTCAAAGACGTTGTACGCGAGGCCAATGTTACAACCGTCGATGCGGCGCTCTCCATTCCATATTCGTCGTCTTTGGTTTCAATAATCAAACTTCCCGCCGCCGTTGAAAAACAGCTCGCACAAGTGGTGCCGATTGAAGCACGAAAATATATTCCGGTTCCTATCAGCGAAGTCCTACTCGATTGGTTTGTCGTGAGCGGCGGCAAAACAACCGACCCCGCCAAAAAACTAGAGGTGCTCCTGGTTGCAATACACAATGACACGCTCGCTAAGTTTCGCTCCATCGCGGGGGACGCGCAGCTCGTAGTTTCATTTTTTGAAATAGAAGTTTTCAGCGCCGCCCGGGCTGCACTTGAACACGGCATCGCTCCGGTAGCGGTTGTTGATATGGGGGCCGCGACCACCAAGTTTTATGTTGTCGAGCGGGGTCTTATCCACGAGAGCCACATCATAAGTCACGGGGCGCAGGACCTGACACTCGCGACCTCGCGCGCACTCGGGATCACGGTTGCCCAAGCCGAAGAGCGCAAACGCAAGTTTGGCTTGAGCGAAGCCGGGGGGGCGGATCTTCGCCGTTCGCTCGAACTCACGCTCTCGCCGCTTCTTTCTGAGTTATCGCGTACCATCACTTCCTTCGAGCAGCGGGTTAACCAGACACTCTCCGGGGTAGTGTTGACGGGTGGCGGGGCGGCACTCAAAGGTCTCAAAGAATTGACGCAAAACAGGCTCCAAGCTGAAGTACGACTCGCGGACCCGTTTGGCAAAACGGCGGCACCGGCATTTCTCGAAGCTATTCTGAAGGAAGCAGGGCCTGAATTTTCGGTTGCGGTTGGTCTTGCTCTCCGGCGTCTCCAAGAACTTGGATGATATGTATGTTGAAAAGCGCCTCCTTGCCTTAATTTGGGGGCTATAATAAAGAATGATAGAAGGCTCCGTCTTATATAATCAGCATTCGCTCGAAAATATAAGCAAGCTTCTATTTTACTCGCTCATTTGATTATGAACCCTCAAGCTCCTGCGTCGTTTATTCCCAAAAAGCCGCTCACGGCTGAAGCTCGGCGACGTGGCGGGTTCGGGGGACTCCTGTTTCTCCTCGCATTCCTTATTTTTCTTGCTTCTCTAATCGCCGGAGGCGCCACATTTCTCTACAAGCAGTACCTTCAGAGCGCAATTGCTTCGAAAGACGAGTCACTGAAGCGGGCGGAGGCAGCCTACGACGCGGGGGTTATTCAGGATCTAACACGACTCGACGCGCGCATCGGGGAAGCAAAGTCGCTCATGGACAACCATGTGGCCGCTTCCGCATTTTTTAGTTTTCTCTCCGGAGTAACACTTGAAAGCGTGCAGTTTACCGCGCTTACCTATGATCTGACGGGCGACGGCTCAGCCGAAATAAAACTTTCGGGTCAGGGCAGGAATTTTTCGGCTGTTGCGCTCCAGTCCGACCAATTTAATACAAGTCGTGTGTTGAAAAATGTGGTGTTCTCCGATATTAAAGTGGGCCTGCAGGGCGTGGTTACCTTTTCTGTTAGTGCCACCGTCGATCCGACACTCCTGTTGTACCGAAAGACGTTAGCAACTCCCGCCGCCGCAACCGCGGAACCCCCGCCGCAACAATGATATGCGCTTAGCACTGCCAATAATTCTTGTCGCGGCCGCTATCGGGCTCTTTGTCTTGTACACCAACCCTGCCTACCAGGGGGTGAAGGGATTGCGTGCACAAGTTGCTTCATACGATGAAGCGCTCAACAAATCCCAAGAACTGCGGGCGGTTCGGGACCAGCTTCTCGCGAAGCGCAACACCTTCCCATCAGAGTCGATACAAAAACTCGAACGGGTATTGCCGGACAATGTCGACAACATACGTCTTATCATAGACATCAACAACATCGCAGTCCGTCACGGTCTCACGCTCTCGGATGTGGAACTCGGAGTCATCGGCGGAAGAAATGGTGCGCAAAGTGTTGCAGCGGTAGGGGCTCCGGGTGATGCGGTCGGCTCGGTTACCATAGGATTCTCTGTATTGACCACGTATGAAGAATTTCTTGCATTCCTTATGGATATCGAACACAGTTTGCGCATTGTTGATGTTGAGAAGCTTGATTTCAAAGTAGGCGAAACAGATCTGTCCAACCACGACTTGATTATCAGAACATACTGGTTGCGATAAGGTACACATTATTTATGCGCGAATTTATAAATAAAAATAAAGTACTAATTGGCGGCCTTCTCGCGGTTGTCGTCGTAATATGGATATATTTCACCTACTTTTCCGGAGGCGAGATCGCACTTCTTTCTGAGGCAGAGCCTACCTCGCCGGTTTCTCAAGAACTCTTGATTACACTCTCCAACCTCCGCACAATTCGTCTCGATGAAACCATTTTTGAAGACCCGGTGTTCATCTCACTCTCCGATTTCGGAGTCGTAATCCCGCCCGAAGCAGTCGGCCGGCGTAACCCCTTCGCGCCATCCTTGGGAGGCACGGGAACGAGCAGTATTAAAGCGCCGCCAGGTGTCCGTTAAAGAGAGTAGTATGGCGACCAATAGTCATGGATACACTTCAGATTTTAATTCAGAGCGGCGCGGTTGACCGCAACGCGCTACCTGAGATTGAAGTTGAACTTCAGAAACCAGGAGCGACACTTGAGCAAGTTCTCCAAAAAAATGGTGTAGCGCTCAAGGATATTCTTGCCGCCAAGGGGCAGTACCATGGTGTTCCGATACGCGAACTTGGAGAGAAAGCCGTTTCCTTTGATATTTTGCGCTATGTTCCGGAAGAGTCTGCACGCCACTATCGCCTCGCCCCTATAGGAATAACAGACGGGGCTCTCGAAATCGGGATGACGGACCCCGATAATTTAGAGGCACGCGATGCGCTCACCTTTATCTCTGCGAAGGTGGGTATGCCGTACAAAGTTTTCTTAATAAGCGATACTGATTTTGAAAAACTCTTAGGGCAATACAAAGGGCTCTCCGGTGAAGTGGGGAAGGCTCTGACCGAGCTTGAAACAGACCTTGCCGTTGACACTAAGAAGGCAGAAAAAGAAGGCACGGATAAAAAACACAAACTTTCCTTTGAGGAGGTGGAAATCACCGAGACCGAGGCACAGGCGATAACCGAAGATGCGCCGGTTACTAAAATTGTCGCGACAGTCTTGCGTCACGCGGCAGAGCAGCGCGCCTCCGACATTCATATCGAGCCTCTCGCAGACCAAACCCGCGTACGTTTCCGCATTGATGGTGTTTTGATAACCAACATTACACTTCCTCCGAAAGTCCACAACGCGGTTGTTGCGCGCATCAAGGTGCTTTCCAATATGCGCTTGGATGAAAAACGGAAACCGCAAGACGGCCGCTTCTCAGCCCGCGTTGGCGGAGGCAAAGTTGACTTCCGCGTTTCGACCTTCCCGACCTACTACGGAGAGAAGGTGGTGATGCGTATTCTTGGCGCGCAAACCAAGGACTGGCGGCTCGATGGCATCGGACTTTCTGCGCGCAACCTCGACCTCATCAGAACTGCAATCAAAAAACCCTATGGACTTGTCTTAATCTCAGGTCCTACCGGTTCGGGCAAGTCAACGACTCTCTACACGCTCCTCAACGAGGTAGACCGCGACCGGCAAAATGTTCTTTCGCTCGAAGATCCGGTTGAGTACACTATAGCGGGGGTCTCGCAATCCCAGGTCCGGCCCGAAATCGGCTACTCTTTTGCAAACGGTCTGCGTACGACCTTGCGTCAAGACCCGAACATCATCATGGTCGGCGAGATCCGCGATGCCGAGACGGCAAACTTGGCAGTCCAGGCGGCGCTAACCGGCCACCTGGTGCTCTCAACCATCCACACCAACAACGCAATCGGCATCGTCCCGCGTCTTTTGGACATGGGGGTTGAGCCGTATCTTATCCCTCCCGTTCTTATCCTCGGTATGGCGCAGCGGCTTGTCCGCACACTCTGTCCAAAGGGCGGGAAAAAGGTAACGGTGGAAGACAGTATGGCGCAGATGCTTAAAAGTCAGTTCAGCAACCTGCCGAAGGAGTACCAAAAAGACATACCGCCCCTCAACGAGGTGTATCGCATGGACCCGACTCCGGAGTGTCCCTCCGGAACGCGTGGCCGTGTCGCCGTGTTTGAAATGTTTGATATGAACGCCGAGCTTGAGCGCGCGATTTTGGAGCGCAAGTCGGAAGAGGAGCTGGTCGGCATTGTCCGCAAAAACGGTATGCTCACAATGAAAGAGGATGCTATCATAAAATCGGCTTGTGGCGAGGTACCGTTTGAGGAGGTGAATACCCTAGGCGGCGAGTTTGAACTGCCGGAAATAGATGCTCCGATCGTCGTAACTGCCCCGGTAGTGCTCGCAGAGGATGGCTCGGAAACGCAAAGCGCTCCGAAAGAGGTAGAAGTATAAACCCCATGGATTACAAAAAGAAACTACAAGATCTTGTTGAGCTTTTGATAGCGCAGGGTGCCTCAGACCTGCATTTAAGCGAAGGGGCGACCCCGGTTATACGTGTTTCGGGACGTCTGACTCCGCTTCTCTCTGAGTCTCCCTTGACCTCGGCGGACATGATGGGACTTTCGGGGGAGCTTATGACCCCCGAATACAAAAAGAGGTTTTTAGAGACCCGTGAAGTCGATTTTTCGTGGGCGTACGGAGAAAAGGCACGTTTCAGGGGGAACGGATATTTTGAACGCGCGCGCATCGGGATCGCGCTTCGGCTTGTGCCCCGGCAAATTAAGACGCTCGCCGAGCTCAATCTCCCCGAGGCGCTCCAGGACTTCGCGGCAAAAGAGCAAGGGTTCTTTTTGGTAGTGGGTCCGGTGGGGCAGGGTAAAACAACAACAATCGCCTCGCTCATTGAGCGCATCAACAATGAGCGCGCCGAACACATCATAACCATCGAAGACCCGATAGAGTATCTGTTTGAAAACAAGAAGTCCTTGATTGAGCAGCGTGAAGTGCATATCGATACTGATAATTTCCAAACGGCGCTGCAGTCCGTGTTCCGCCAAGATGTGGACGTTCTGTTTATCGGCGAAATGAGAACGCCAGAGACCATGGCGACCGCGGTAACCGCCGCCGAAACCGGACACCTCGTGTTTTCAACACTGCATACCAACAACGCCGCGCAAACCATTGACCGCATCATCGACTCCTTTCCCGCAAATCAGCAGGAGCAGATACGGGTACAGCTCGCGGGGTCTTTGGCGGGTATTTTTTCCCAGCGATTGGTACCGCGTATCTCCGGCGGGTTATTGCCGGCCTACGAACTTTTGATAAACAACAGCGCGGTCTCCAACCTCATACGCGAGAAGCGCACACACGAGATACAGACGGTGATCGAAACCGGAGCGCAAGAGGGGATGATCGACATGAACCGCTGTCTTGCGGGCTTAGTGCGCGCGGGCGAAATTACTGTGGAAAGCGCGTATGCCCGTAGCTGGAATCCCAAAACCTTGGAGCGATTATTATGAAGCTTCTAGGTACTAGCTTCTAGGTTCTAGCTAGCACCTAGTCCCTAGCAGCTAAAAGCTAAAAAACATGGAATTTAAATACGAAGCACTGGACCAGGCAGGGAAAGCCCAGAGCGGGATGGTCTCCGCCGCGACACAAGACGGTGCGATTGCGGCACTTCAGCGCAAAGGATTGACGATAACGGCAATCACCGGCTCACAAAACCAGGGCCTCCTCGGGTCGCTTTCCACGATGACGTTTTTCGGCCGCGTTTCAAGCCGCGACCTCGTCATACTTTCACGCCAAATTGCAACACTCTTTGAAGCACAGGTCTCTGCCCTGCGTGTTTTCCGCCTTCTTGCCGAACAAGCGGGGAAACCCTACCTCCAACAGGTGTTAACTGAAATCAGCGACGATTTGCAGGGCGGCAATTCCATCTCCAAATCACTTAGCAAACACCCGAAGGTTTTTTCTGACTTTTACGTCAACATGGTGCGCTCTGGCGAGGAGTCGGGCAAACTCGACCAAACCTTTCTCTTTCTTGCCGACTATATCGACCGTTCCTTCGAGCTTGCGTCAAAAGCACGAAACGCATTGGTCTACCCGGCCTTCATTATGCTCACCTTTATTGCCGTTATGGTTTTGATGCTCACGGTTGTTATTCCAAAAATCGGCCAGATTCTTACCGACTCGGGCCAGGAGCTCCCATTTCTTACAAAAGTAGTCTTAGGGATAAGTCACTTTTTCACTGATTACGGAATTTTTATTCTTATAGGACTTATCGTCGGAGGGTTTTTTACCTATCGCTACGCGCAAACGTCTGCGGGCCGGCTTGCGCTCAGTCATCTTAAACTCTCGGTGCCGTATATAGGGGCGCTCTACCAAAAACTCTATTTGGTGCGTATCGCCGACAACATGCACGTGATGCTCACCTCAGGTATCTCTGCGGTCCGGGCGCTCGAGATCACCGCGGCGGTCGTTGACAACGAAGTGTATGAGGGGATCATCAAAGAGGCGGTCGAAGGGGTTAAGGGCGGAAGCGCTATGTCACAGGTCTTCGCCCGTTACCCTCGAGAGATGCCGGCGATTCTGGTTCAGATGCTTCAAATAGGGGAAGAGACCGGGGAGTTGGGAAGCATTCTTGACCGTTTAGCAAAGTTTTACCGCCGCGAGGTTAATAGCGCCGTAGACACACTTGTTTCTCTCATAGAACCGGCACTTATTGTGTCCCTGGCGGTCGGGGTCGGCTTTTTGTTGGCTTCGGTTCTCTTGCCTATCTACAACACCGTCGGGAACCTCTAATTAAAGCCACAAAAACCGTTATCCACATGAGGAAGGCACCCCCCAGGGCTGTCGGCTATACTTATGAATGTCCCTTAGCACAACTTGGGAACAGTATTATTGGTAATTATTAATTATAAGATTTCTCATGCATAAGATTTATACACGGGGCTTCACCCTCATTGAGCTCTTGGTGGTCATCGCCATCATCGGCATTTTGGCCGGCATCGTGCTCGCCTCGCTCAACTCTGCTCGTAGCGGAGCTGGTGACGCAAAAGTAAAAGAGCAGCTCTCCGGTTTGAGAACTGCAATGGAGATATACTACGGCACCAACAGCAACTACGGCACCAACGCCGCGCAAGTGAACGCCGGCTGCACTGCTGCAGGTACCGGGTACTTGGATACCGCCATTGCCCCCCTCGTTCTTGCAGCAAACTACCCCTCCGGTAGCGCGCCGGTCTGTAACATGGCGCCCTTGGGTGCCTCGTGGGCCGTCTCCGCAGACCTCTTGGCAACCGGTGCCACCTTCTGGTGTGTCGACTCAACCGGCGCCTCCAAAGCCGCTGCGGCAAACCTTGGCGCAGGCGTAAACGCGTGCCCGTAAACACTTAGGTTATATAGAGAAATCCCCAGGCGTTGCTTGGGGATTTTCTATTCAGAGTTATACTAACCCTATGCACACACGTGGGTTTACTCTCATAGAACTTTTAGTAGTAATAGCAATTATAGGCATTTTGGCCGGCATCGTGCTCGCCTCACTCAACTCCGCCCGCAGTGGAGCCGGTGACGCAAAAGTAAAGCAACAACTCTCCGGTTTGAGAACTGCGATGGAAATATACTATTCTACCAACAGCAACTACGGCACCAACGCCGCGCAAGTGAACGCCGGTTGCGCCGCTGCAGGTACTGGGTTTCTTAATGCCGCTGTTGCGCCCCTCGTCCTCGCAGCAAACTACCCCTCCGGTAGCGCGCCGGTCTGTAACATGGCGCCCTTGGGTGCCTCGTGGGCGGTCTCCGCAGACCTCTTAGCAACCGGTGCTACCTTTTGGTGCGCGGACTCAACCGGCGCCTCCAAAGCCGCTGCGGCAAACCTTGGTGCAGGTGTGAACGCGTGTCCGTAGAGTGCCGCTTACTATACTATGCGCAAAATCTTTTTCAGGCACCGGTCAAAAGGTTTTACGCTTATTGAACTTCTGGTCGTCATCGCCATAATCGGCATTTTGGCCTCGATCATCACGGGCTCGCTTGCCTCCGCGCGCGCAAGAGGCCGTGATGCCAAACGTGTCGCCGATATCAAAAACATCGAGCTCGCGCTCAAACTCTACTACGCCGACAATCTGAAGTACCCGAACTTGCTGACGGTCCTCGTTACAAACAACTATTTATCACAGATTCCAAAAGACCCGCTTTCTCCCAGCAGAGACTACAGATACATAGGAAGTCCTGCTGGTCCGACCTGTACCAGCTTTCACCTCGGCGCCGTACTTGAAGCAAATTCTGCGGTTCTCAACGATGACGCCGACGCAGTTGCGGCAAGCGGTGTTTGTAACAGCAGCCTTAGTCCCGATTTTAGCGGGTTGAGTGTCGGAAGCGGGTCTCCCGTGGCCTGCGACACAGTCGCTGGGACGGGACAGCCAGGGGGAACAGAGTTGTGTTACGACGTAAAGCCTTAAATGAATGAAGCAGTTTTTTTGGGCCTTGCGGCGGCTCTTTTTGGAGCCGTTATTGGTAGTTTTCTCAACGCCTTGTCGTTTCGATTTAACACAGGACGGGGGATGGGGGGTCGCTCCCATTGTATGCACTGCAACCACGAGCTTGGAGCCCTCGATCTTGTCCCGGTCTTCTCGTATGTGTATTTGTGGGGAAGGTGCCGTTACTGTGACGCCCGGATCTCACTCCAGTACCCTCTTGTCGAAGTGGCTGCTGCGGCTCTCGCGCTTCTCACGTATCTTGCTCACCCGGAGCCGCTGAATTTCGCGCTTTGGTTAGTCGTGTGGATGACACTTCTTTTTACTGTCGTATATGACTTGCGACACGGCATCATCCCTTGGTCGTGTTCAGGGCTTCTCATCGTGCTCGCGCTTCTCTACATGCTCACAAACCAGCCAGTCACTCTTCTGGGAGCGCTTGCGGGGCCTCTGCTTGCGCTTCCGCTCTTTCTTCTCTCTGCTGTCTCTCAGGGGAGGTGGATGGGGTGGGGCGATGGGGTTTTGGAGCTTTCATTGGGGTGGTTTTTGGGGCTCTCATCGGGCGCCACCGCACTTATGCTCGCCTTCTGGAGCGGAGCTATAGTCGGGGTCGGGCTTCTCATGTTTGCTCGTGTCGGGAGGAGAAAAGCGATGTTACAATTTACCATGCGGAGCGAGGTTCCGTTTGCGCCGTTTCTCGTTCTCGGCGCATTCCTCGGCCACTTTTTTCATGTTAACTTCTTTTCATCGCTTTTTGTCCTCTGGTAGAGGCGCCTCCCTTCGGGGCTTTACGGTTATCGAACTGGTGGTCGCCTCAAGCATAATAGTAATAATCACAACTGTTCTTCTATTCCGTCACGGACAGTTCAACAGTTCAATCCTTCTGCGTGCGCTCTCCTACAGTGTTGCGCTCTCGATACGTCAGGCCCAGCTCTACGGCACGTCGGTGCGGGAGACAGCTTCCGGGAGTGCTACATTCCCCAGTTACGGGGTATATTTTAAGTCCGGCGATGCGACGCACTACTTTCTTGGAGCAGATAGCAACCCAATAAATAACACAATTGCAACTGATGGGTCCGAAGATGTAACCCCTCCCTCTCCTTACAAAATCGGCAGTGGCTTTCAGATAAAAAGTTTCTGCGCCACAGTGGCAAGTACTGGCGCCGATCATTGTTACACCAACGACGGCATTTCAAACGACACTATCACCACTCTTACCATCCGCTTTCTGCGGCCGAATCCCGATGCGCTCATTGTGACTGATGCGGGGGCGGTGTACTCACAGGCCTATGTTCAACTCGAGTCGCCCGGCGAGGATACAAGGGGTATCACCGTCACCTCAACCGGGCAAATATCGGTCGGTCTCTCAGGCACATAATATGCAAAAAGGATTCACACTCATCGAACTTCTGGTGTCCGTCGGGATATTCACGGTCGTTATGGTCATAGCGCTCGGCGCCCTCCTTTCAATTGCGGAGTCCGACCGCAAAGCACAGACCCTGAAAACCGTTACCAACAACCTAAACTTTGCTCTCGACAGTATGTCGCGTACCATCCGCATCGCGCGCGACTACGATTGCAATTCCGGAGGGGACTGCACAACCGGCGCAGGTTCCTTCATGTTTCGCGCAACCAACGGCAATCTGTGGGGGTATCGGTGGGAGTCCTCTGCCTGTGTCAACACCTTGGGTTGTATCCAACGCACAACTGATGCGGGCGCTTCGTGGGAGGACATAACTGCTCCGGAGGTAGTAGTTCTCAACTGCGGTATTGTGGTCACAGGGGCCTGCACTCCGGGAACTCGCGGCCTCACGTTTTATCTTTTTGGCTCGACACAAGCGGATGCGTACCAACCGCGGCTTATCGTGACACTCCAAGGCTATGTACAGCAGAGCACTTCCATGCGTTCCCATTTTCATTTGCAGACGACCATAACCCAGCGCCTCTATGATCAGTAGCTTTAAAAAAATAATAAAGCAAAGCAGGGGGTTTACGCTTGTAGAGACCTTGGTCGCGGTGCTCTTGCTTACGACCGCGATAGTCGGGCCTATAACCATTGCCTCCAAAGGTCTCACTGCCTCGGTTGTCGCCAAAGACCAAATCACCGCATTTTTCTTAGCGCAAGACGCGGTTGAAAATGTTCGCTTTATACGGGAGAGCAACCGTCTCGGAGGGTACGCGTGGCTCGCGGGTCTCGATGGCTCCCCAAACGGCGGGCTTACAACCGGCGACGCTACTTGTCAGAGCAACAATTGCTGTGTCGACAGCAACGGCTCTCGTTCATGTTATATGGATTCCCGTTTGGGCACGGTTGCAAGTTGCGCGGGCACCTGTTCGACACCTTTGAGGTATGACGCAACGAATGGATATTTTTTGACAACTGGCGGCGGCAGTCCTACCGCTCAGAACTTCAGGCGCACCGTGAAGATTATTAATAATCCAGGAGGTTCGACTCCCAACGAGGCCACGGTCATTGTGACCGTGACCTGGAATTATAATATTGCCTCCGGTATTACGCGCTCGGTTGAAGTACGGGAAACTCTTTTTAACTGGCAATGATGAACGAAAAACAAAAAACTGAAAATAGAGAAAGGGGCACCGCCCAGAGGGTTCTGCCCGGCGGATTTACCATATTTTTTGCAATGCTGATCTCCTCGCTCGCGCTGGCGGTCGGGTTAGCGATTTTTGATTTGACCGTGAGAGAGCTCGAGCTCTCGGGGACCGCAACCCAATCGCAGTATGCGATTTATGCCGCGGACACCGGTGCCGATTGTGCTCTCTATTGGGACCTTAAATATACCGACAGCGATGGGAGCGCGTTCGGGACTTCGACCGCCTCCAGCTGGCCCTCTGGAGGTTCAAATATTTTATGCAATGGTCAGGACATAAGCTCTCTGTGGGGCACTCCCCAAAAGACAAGCAACAGTGCCACCACAACCTTCACTATCTATGTTTCTGCACAATCGGAGGTATCTGGGACCACGACGTGTGCGACGGTAGATGTAGGCAAGTTCACAAACGGGAGCGGCGTATTGTACACAACCGTTATTTCCAGCGGCTACAATACCTGCTCGGCGGCGAGCATTGTCCGGGTTCAACGCACACTGCAAATCAGCTACTAAGCCCTAGAAGCAAACCCGACGAAGCGGTATGCTAGCCACATGTCTGTCCCGCGTGAGAGTAAAGAGCGCTACGAAAAGTTAAAAAAGGCGGTCAACCGTCACCGTACGCTCTACCACGTCTACGACGCACCGGAGATTTCTGATGCGGCAAACGATGCGTTGAAGCGCGAGCTCGAGGATATGGAAAGAACGTACCCGGAGCTTTTAGCTCCGGACTCCCCGAGTCAGCGGATAGGGGGAGCTCCTTTGCCTCAATTTAAAAAAGTGCGGCACCTGGTCGCGCAATGGTCCTTCAACGATGCGTTTAGCGATGACGATGTTCGCGACTTTGACGCGCGAGTGCGGAGAATGTTGGGAACGAACAAATCGGTTGGGTACGTATGCGAACTAAAGATCGATGGTCTCAAAATAATATTGACCTATGAAAAAGGACTTCTCAAAACCGCGGCGACCCGTGGCGACGGAGTCGTGGGAGAGGACGTGACCCACAATGTCAAAACGATAGAGTCTATACCGCTCTCACTTTCACGCGCTATCGATATTGTTGTTGAGGGAGAGATATGGATGAGTGAGAAAGCCCTCCGAGAGATAAACAAAGAGCAAAAGAAAAAAAACCTGCCTCCCTTTATGAATCCGCGCAATGCGGCTGCCGGGTCTATTCGACAGCTTGATCCAAAAATTGCTGCGGGCCGTATGCTCGACTCGTTTATCTACGATGTGGCGCAAACCTCTGAGGACCTTCCCACAACGCAAGTTAAAGAGCTCGGCTATCTCCAGGAGTTGGGATTTAAGGTTAATCGCCATTTCAAACAGATGCACACGGTTGAAGAAGTTCTTGCGTATTGGGAAGCATGGAGGAAGAAAAGTAAAAACCAAGGTTATTGGATAGACGGGATTGTCATAAAGGTCAATGAGCGCGCGCTCCAAGAGCGGCTCGGCTACACCGGCAAAGCGCCGCGCTTTGCGATCGCTTTCAAATTTCCCGCAGAGCAGGTGACAACTGTTGTTGAAGATATTGTGCTCCAGGTCGGGCGCACCGGTGTTTTGACGCCGGTTGCACACCTCAAACCTGTCTTGGTTGCAGGCTCTATGGTCTCGCGCGCGACACTCCATAATGAAGATGAAATAAAGAGACTTGATGTTCGCATTGGGGATACGGTTATCTTACAAAAAGCGGGTGACGTTATTCCGGACATTGTCAAAGTGCTTCCTGAGCTTCGACCAAAAACCACAAAACCCTACCGCTGGCCTGTGCGTGTGTCGGAGTGCGGCGGAAATGGAGCAATTGAGCGCATTCCGGGTGAGGCTGCGTGGCGGTGTGTTGCCAAAAACTCTTTTGCAGTTCAGCGCAGGGTTTTGCGGCACTTCGCCAGCCGGGGGGCGCTCAATATCGAAGGACTGGGAAGCAAAACAGTCGATCTTTTGCTTGAAAAGGGCTTGGCGCAACATTTTGACGACTTTTTTACGCTGACCGAGGGGGATCTGTTGCCGCTCGAGCGGTTTGCCGAGGTCTCGGCAAAGAAATTGGTTGACTCGCTTCAAAAAGCAAGGAAACATGCGCCCCTCTCGCGACTCTTAACAGGGCTCTCCATACCGCACGTAGGGGAGGAGACAGCGCTACTCCTCGCACAAAACTTTACAACAGTAGACGATTTGGCGGGGGCGAGTGAGAGCGAACTGTCCGCGATTGTTGGTATCGGGCCTGTTGTCGCGAAGGCGATTGTGGATTGGTTTGAGGTAAAAGAAAATAAAGAAATGCTCAAACGACTAAAAAAACTGATACACATTATAAACGATGTCCCCCGACAAGCTCGGGGCGAAAAGCTGCCGCTTTTCGGAAAGTCGTTTGTACTCACGGGGACACTGCAGGGTATGTCCCGCGATGAAGCAAAAAAAATCCTACGCTTGCTTGGAGCGGACATTTCTTCTTCCGTATCCAAAAGCACCTTTGCGGTCGTTGCGGGCGCGGAGCCCGGGTCAAAATTCACCAAAGCGCAGGAGCTTGGGGTGCAAATCCTTACAGAGGAACAATTTTTAAAGATTGTGCGATAATAAAACAATGGTTTCAAAAAAGGAGATCGAAACACTGGCTGCGTTGGCTCGGCTCAAATTGAGCGATGCTGAGGTTAAAACGCTGCAAAAGGATATTTCAAATATTTTGGAGTATGTCGAAGCCGTTTCTACGGCGAAGATCCCGAGCGGTTCGACCGCGAGGGATGGGATTGGTATCGTGCTGAAAAACGTGATGCGCGAAGATACAGAACGTGAAGGCGACTTGCTTGCGGGTAAGCGAGAGAATCTACTCAAAGCACTCCCCAAGCGCGAAGGGGACTACGCAGTTGTGCGCAAAATCATAGAAAAATGAGCGATTATGATATTATGATATATGGGAATATCTGAACTTGCCTCTATTTCAATAACCGAAGCGGCAAGGAAACTTGGTGCCAAAGAAATTTCCGCACTAGATCTCGTGCGCGCGTGTCTCAAAAATATTGAGGTACGAGACAAATCTCTCAATGCATATTTGGAGGTATTTGACGATGTAGAGGCGCAGGCAAAAAAAGCCGATGAAAGGAGGGCTAAGGGCGAGAGCCACCCGCTCCTCGGTATTCCATTTGCAATTAAGGATAATATTTTGATTAAGGGCCGGCGTGCGGGAGCAGCATCAAAAATATTGGAAGGGTACGTTGCAAGCTACGACGCAACCGTCATAAAAAAATTAAAAGACGCGGGTGCGATATTCCTCGGCCGCACTAATATGGACGAGTTTGCACACGGTTCTTCAACAGAAAATTCTGCATACGGACCCACCAAAAACCCTTTCGATGAGGAGCGCGTCCCCGGCGGCTCCTCCGGCGGCTCCGCCGCCGCCCTCGCCGCCCACATGGCGCTAGGTAGCTTGGGCACCGACACCGGCGGCTCCATACGCGAGCCGGCAAGCTTTTGCGGACTCGTCGGCCTGAAACCGACCTACGGCGCGGTCTCGCGCTCCGGCCTTATTGCCATGGGTTCTTCTCTTGATCAAGCGGGACCGCTCACAAAAACAGTCGCGGATGCGGAACTTATTTTCAATACTATCAAAGGCGAGGATCCGCTCGACAGTACTTCGATAGGCGAGCATACCTATGCAAAAAAATCCGCCGGCCGGCGGATTGGAGTACCTCGGCGTCTATTTGTAGAAGGGGTTGATCAAGACGTACTCAAAAATTTTGAAACATCGCTTGAAAGGTTGAAGAAAAAAGGATACGAAATCGTCGACATTGCATTGCCCTCCGCCTCCCTCGCGCTCGCCGTCTACTATATTGTGATGCCCGCCGAGGTATCCACAAACCTCGCGCGCTTTGATGGCGTGCGTTATGGCCTTTCACTCAAAGGTACTTCGCTTTATGAAGATTACGCAAAAACGCGTGGCGAGGGCTTTGGTCCCGAGGTACGCCGCCGTGTGATGCTCGGCACGTACGTGCTCTCCGCGGGCTACTACGACGCGTATTACGGCAAAGCGACTATAGCTCGCAAACAACTTGCCGCTGAAGTTACCCGGGTGCTTGAAGAAGTTGATTGTATTGCAAACCCGACAACCCCGACCCCCGCATTTAAAATAGGGGAGAAATCTGACCCGCTTTCTATGTACCTTGCGGATATCTTTACCGTGACCGCAAACCTGACGGGTAATCCGGCAATCTCCATTCCCATGGGCAGCGTGACGCGTGACGGCAAAGAGCTACCCGTCGGCATCCAATTTACCGCAGCGCACGGCGATGAGGCGGCGCTGTTTGCCGCAGGAAAAGCGTTAGAAGAAAAATAATCATGGGGAACGTAGATTTTCTCAACATAGAATACTTGCTTCTGCGGGTGTACAAGCTGTTTTCCGGAGTCTCCACCGACACCTCGGGTTTTTCGGATTGGGTAGCTTCGTTTTGGACGCAGCTCACCATTGCGGGGCTTACACTCGCATTCATTTTTCTTATCGTACTCGTCTTGGTGCGGATACGCTTGGTTGGGGTTGAGCACGAGGCACTACATAAACGTGAAGAAGAGGCCCGCCAGAAGATCGCAGCGCTTGAAGAGGCCAAAGGCAACGCCCGATGGGAGCGTGTTGTAGCGCTTATAAGCACACCGGACGAAAACAACTGGCGTTTGGCAATACTAGAGGCAGACACGATGCTCGAGGAACTGCTAAACGAGCAAGGGTACACCGGCGAGACTGTCGGCGAGCAACTAAAGAGTGCCAACCCGCTCCAATTTACAACGCTCGATCTTGCGTGGCAGGCTCACAAAGTAAGAAATGCAATCGCGCATCTCGGCCAGGCCTACCCGCTCTTGGAGCGCGAAGCGCGCGCGACCATTGACCTCTACGCGCGCGTGTTTGAAGAATTTGGGATTATCTGAACACTAAGAAAGAGGCGATTCTTGTTGCGGGGCCGGGGCAGCGCCCGGGCTACTGCAGTCAAGAAAGGAGATCTAATTATCGAATCTTACTATCTTGTTGCGGGGCCGGGATTTGCACCCGGGTCCCAAGGTTATGAGCCTTGTGAGGTACTACTCCTCCACCCCGCTATAAGGGCCCTGCGCCCTAAGTGAGAATAGTGTAGCAGAAAAATTTGTTGAAGCAAAGAGGTGAAAATGTTACCGTGTTTTATACGTCGGCGTAGCTCAGGTAGTTAGAGCATGGCACTCATAAAGCCAAGGTCGAAGGTGCAAGTCCTTCCGCCGACACTAGTGTGCAGCGGAGCGACGCATCTGCATGCGTCGGGTGAGGACTTGCAGGCCGGAGCATGTCGACAGCGAGGCGGGGCCGGCAACCTTCGCAAGGCGAAGAGTTGTGGCCAAGTCCTTCCGCCGACACCCGTTCCAAATCGAGGCGTTTTGCGCTAATATACGGAATGTTTTGCGGGAGTAGCTCAACTGGTTAGAGCGCGTCCCTGTCACGGACGAGGTTGCGGGTTCGAGTCCCGTCTCTCGCGCAAACTGTCAAGACAAATACCGCTCGGTATTTGTCTTGCGGTTTTGACGCTCGAGAGGGGCAAGTGGACTGCTTCACTTGCCAAGGGGCTCGAACGCCAGAGCGATGTTTTGTGAGTACATAAAACCGCGAGGCGGTGCCTAGACAAACTTTTGCGACGGCAAAAGTTTAGTCGAAGGAGAGTCCCGTCTCTCGCGCAAGCATATACCTGTATATGTGATGCCGAAGTAGCTCAGCTGGTAGAGCACCCCCATGGTAAGGGGGAGGTCACCGGTTCAATCCCGGTCTTCGGCTCCCTGGTATACAATTTCAAGATAAATAGGATATGCCGGAGTAGCTCAGTTGGTAGAGCAATCGCTTCGTAAGCGATAGGTCGCCGGTTCAACCCCGGCCTCCGGCTCAGATGAAAACAAAAGAAGAAATAACCGCCCGTATTCAAGAAATCGAAGGCCTTATGCAGGGCGGCGATTTTTGGGCTGATAAAGGAAAAGCTCAAACGCTCATCAAAGAGCTGCAGGATTTAAAAAACGAACTTGAGGGAGGTGGAAAGTATGAAAAGGGGAGCGCAGTTCTCTCTATTGTCGCTGGTGCCGGCGGCGATGATGCCGAGGATTTTGCCCGCATGCTCTATGAAATGTATAGCCGCTATGTCGGGAAGCGCGGTTGGGGTGTCAAAGTTCTGCATGAAAACCAAAACGACCACGGCGGCTTTCGCAATCTCTCGGTTGAAATCTCGGGGAAAAATGTATACGGCACACTCAAAAACGAATATGGCGTGCACCGACTGGTGCGCATCTCGCCGTTCTCCGCAACCCAAAAGCGCCATACCTCGTTTGTATTAGTAGAAATTTTGCCGGTCTTGGAAAAAGTGTCCGATATTGAAATCTCGGAAGATGATTTAGAGATAACAGTTGCGCGTTCCTCCGGCCCCGGCGGACAAAATGTAAACAAGCGCGAAACAGCGGTACGCATCGTTCACACACCGACCGGGCTCTCCGCACACGTCGATGGCGAGCGCACACAAGGCGCAAATGAAAAGCGTGCACGTGCCATCCTCACCGCAAAAATCCTCCGCAAGCTCGAAGAAGAGCGCAAAGAAACTATTGCTGATCTCTCCGTTGCCGCGGGTAAAATCGAATGGGGGAGTCAGATCCGTTCCTATGTGCTCCACCCCTACCAAATGATCAAAGACCACCGTAGTGATGTAGAGGTCCGCGATGCAGAGGGGGTTCTCAATGGAAACATCGAACCGTTTTTGGCAGATACGCAATAACAGGTTACAATAGAGTGCGTTGTGATATATTTTGACCGTGTTTCCAAAATCTATGGTGGGGGGATGGCGGCGCTTCAGGACGTGTCCTTCTCAGTAGAGCCCTCCGAATTTATTTCAATTGTCGGCCACTCCGGCGCCGGGAAGACCACCCTCGTCAAAATGCTCCTTGCCGAAGAAAAACCGAGTTCCGGCTCGGTCTTTTTTGAGTCGGTCAACGTACACGAAGTACCGCTAAAATCCATCAACACACTTCGGCGCAAGATCGGCACCGTATTTCAGGATTTTCGCCTTCTGCCCAATAAAACAGCGTTTGAAAATATTGCCTTTGCCATGGAGGCGGCCGGGCGTCCAGAGGAGGAGATACTTTCCGATGTCCCGCATGTGTTGGAACTCGTCGATCTCGGAGACAAAATAAACAATTTTCCGAGCGAGCTCTCCGGTGGCGAACAACAGCGGGTCGCCATTGCCCGCGCGATAGTCAACCAACCGGATGTCATCGTCGCAGACGAGCCGACCGGCAACCTCGACCCCGTCAACACTTTTGAGATAGTGCAGATTCTCAGAAAAATAAACGACCTCGGCACTACCATTATCCTTACCACCCACAACAAGGGTGTCATCGACTCACTTAAAAAACGCGTCATCACGATGGATCGCGGCAAGGTGATACGCGACGACAAAGAAGGGAAGTATATACTGTAATCATGAACTGGGTCACCACAAAAAGAATTTTTAGAGCCGGCTTCCTGGATTTTTGGCGCAACGGCTTTGTATCTCTCTCGGCGATTCTGATGATGATTTTTACGCTATTCATCATCGGGGTCTCGGTCTTTACGGGGGTCATCCTCCAAACAACACTCTCGGAGTTTCGCAGTCAGGCGGACATGAATGTGTACTTCACTGTTGATGCCCAAGAGCAGCGTATTGTTGAACTGAAGAGCTCTCTTGAGGCCTTGCCCGAAGTCAAATCAGTCGAGTATCTCTCAAGAGAGGAGGCCCTTGCCGCATTTCGTGAGCGGCACCAAAACGACCAGCTGACTCTCCAAGCACTCGACGAGCTTGAAGACAATCCGCTCGGCGCCGTTCTCAACGTCGAGGCGAAGGATATCACCCAGTATGGGGCAATAGCACAGTTCTTGCAGGGCCAGCAAGCTCTTCAGGCGGGAGAGCCCTCGGTTATAGACAAGATTAATTATTTTGACGAGGCTCACCGTGCGGCGATAGACCGTTTGACTGCGATAACGGACTCCTCAAAACTCATCGGCTTCTTTATTATTTTGGTGCTTGTAGCTACCACCATAGCCATCTCTCTCAACACCATACGTCTCGCGATATACACTAGCCGCGATGAAATTTCGGTCATGCGGCTTGTTGGAGCGGGCCAGTTCTATATCCGCGCGCCCTTTATGGTTGAGGGTGTGTTGTACGGGCTCATTGCCGGAGTTATAACGCTTGTCCTTTTCTATCCGCTCACGTGGTGGCTGGGGGCAACGACGGAAGATTTTTTCGGCGGGATCAATATTTTCTCCTACTACCTTTCACACTTTCCGCTATTCTTTCTGTTGATTGTCGGCACGGGGGTCGTACTCGGGGCGGTTGCAAGCTTTCTCGCGGTGAGAAGGTACCTCACCATTTAATCTAAGAGACATGCCTAAACCACAAAAAGGCACAACGACGAAAGGGAAGTATATCTTCGTCGTCGGCGGAGTAATGTCCGGTATCGGCAAGGGAGTCGCAACTTCGGCAATTGGCTGCATTCTCAAATCAAAAGGATTCCGTGTGACGGCGCTCAAAATCGACCCCTACATCAACGTAGATGCGGGCACTATGAACCCGACCGAGCACGGCGAGGTGTTTGTGCTCGACGACGGGTACGAGACCGACCAGGACATGGGCAACTATGAACGATTCCTCGGCGAGACGCTTCCGGAAATCAATTATATGACAACCGGGCGCATATACCGCTCCATCATCGAGCGCGAACGCAATCTTGAATACAAGGGCAAAAACGTCGAAGTGGTTCCGGACGTGCCTCTGGAGGTTTTGCGCCGGATAGAAAAAGCGCGCGAGGCGGCGCAGGCGGATATCACCCTTATAGAAATTGGCGGAACAATCGGCGAATATCAAAACATAATATTTCTTGAAGCGGCCCGCATGCTAAAGCAAATGCACCCCATGGATGTGGCGGTCGTGATGCTGTCCTACGTGCCTATTCCCAACAACATCGGGGAGATGAAGACAAAACCAACGCAATATGCCAGCCGCGAACTTAACTCCGCAGGTCTTCAAGCGGATATAATACTTGCGCGGGCGACCATGCCGCTTGATAAAAAGCGCAAAGAAAAGATAGCGACCTTCTGTAATATCCCCTCCGAGCGTGTGATATCCGCTCCCGACGTTGAAAGCATCTACGATGTGCCGCTCAATTATGAAAAAGACGGCCTCGGAGATATCTTGGCGGATGTGTTGGGTCTTGAGAGGCGCGCATCGGACCTCTCACAGTGGCAGGCGTTTGTTGATAAATCAAAAAACGGAGAGCAGGAAGTTAGTATTGCGATAGCGGGTAAATATTTTAAATCGGGAGAGTTCGTTCTCTCTGACGTGTATATTTCGGTTATCGAGGCGCTCAAACACGCGGCCTACCACCTAAATCTCAAACTCGTTCTGCATTTTATAAATACCAAAGACTCTGCGCAGCACGATGCCGAGGTTGAAGCATGGAGCGGGGAGCGTCTCAAAGAGCTCTCCCGGTATGACGGTATTTTGGTGCCGGGCGGCTTTGGCGAGTCGGGGATAGAGGGAAAAATCGCGGTTATCAAATATGCGCGGGAGAATAAAATTCCGTACTTCGGTCTCTGTTACGGTATGCAACTTATGGTTATAGAGTATGCGCGCAACGTCGCGGGGCTTGTGGGCGCTACAACCGCAGAGATTGACGCAGGAGCAAAACATGCAGTTATCGACCTGATGCCCGAGCAAAAAGAAAAGATGACAAAAGGCGACTATGGTGGCACCATGCGGCTCGGCGGTTACCCGTGCAAACTGCGCTCAAACACCATTGCTGGGGAGGCCTATGGGGGAGTAGGCGAAGTCCGCGAACGCCACCGCCATCGCTACGAGGTGAACCCGGAATATGTAATGAAACTCACAGAAGCAGGGCTAAAATTTTCAGGCGTATCGCCGGACCACAACCTCATGGAGATAGCCGAGCTCCCCAAAGAAGTACACCCCTTCATGCTCGGGACACAATTTCATCCGGAGTTTCTCTCCCGTCCGCTCTCGCCCCATCCGCTCTTTTCCGCTTTTCTCAAAGCAGCCTGCCTGCGCAGGCAGGCGAGCGAAAAAAAATAACATATGTGGGGGGCTTTTTGGGCTTGGTATGAAAGGAACTACACCCTCAATCTTTCGATTGCGGTCGCTCTTTTTCTTGTTCAGATATTCCATCTTGTCTGGCTTTTTGGTGAGGTAGTGTGGGCGCATCTTTTTGGCACGCCACTGCTTACTCTTGGGGGTACGGGGAGCACAGTTATGGCTCTAGTCGATTACGGCGAGATTCCGGCGATTCTTTCCGTCTCGCTTGTCTATATCAACGAGTTGCGTACCCGCTTTTCATTTATAGGTGCCACATATTTATTGTTTCTCAACTCGCAGTGGCTCCATATATTTTGGATTACAGACGAGTTTGTTGTCACCGCATTTAACGAAGCGGGGACTGTGTTGCCACTGTGGCTCGCGTGGGTGGGTATCTCTATAGATTATCTTGAGGTCCCGGTGATGTTTGACACCGGCAAAAAACTCCTGCGGGCATGGCGCGCCCCGCAACTGACATGAAAGCACTTGCTCTGGCGTTTCTTCTCTTTGCGTCCGCATTTCTCTACTGGGCGTCGTCTCTGCCCAAGCCATCTTCAAAAGAGGCACAAGAGTTTGTACGCGCAACGTTAAACAACTTTATTCCTCTACCCACCGCGGAAGATGTGCCTGTGGTCTCCGAACCACCTCCGCTTGCTCCGACCACACATGCAGCGCCGGAGCAAAAGCAGGAGGAACCTCCCGAGTACGACGCCGATTTTGTGGTGGCGCTTGAGGCGGCCATACACGACGGCATCAATGTAGAACGTGTACGCAACGGGCTTAGGGTCCTCAAGTACGACGAAGCTCTTGCCGATGTGGCGCGTCTCCACAGCGCAGACATGGCAAAGAACAATTACTTTGCGCACGAAGACGACGATGGCTGCGACTCGGCGTGCCGGCTTGATGCGGCGGAGTATAAGTGGCGGTGGGTAGGGGAGAACCTGTTCTTGATGAAAAGCAATTTTCGCTACACGGTTTCCGATGCCGCGGCGGTTATTGTGCAGGGGTGGATGGGGAGCGAGGGCCACCGTAAAAATATTTTGCAAAAAGTCTTTACGGACGAGGGGCTCGGGATTGTCGTCTCGGGCGACTCGATCTATGCAACAGAACTCTTCTCCCGTCCGCGCTGAGTAGAGTTTAGAGGCTTTTTTTGCTATCGTTCCTTTGTATTGCCGGATCGTCTAATGGTAGGACAATAGCCTCTGGAGCTATTTATCTTGGTTCGAATCCAAGTCCGGCAGCAGCATTTTCATGGTAAAAGGAATTATTTTTGACCTCGACATGTGTATCTTGGATACGCACACTCTCTCCGGGCCATTCTTCGAACCGGTGCTCAATGCCTTTCGTAATTCAGAGCTTTCTGATGATTTAAAAAATAAAATTGATACGCAATTATGGACTACCAGTCTTGAGGATACTATCGAAATGTTTTCTGTGCCGGGGTCTATTGCAGAAAAAATTAGACAAGCGTACAGACAGATAGATGTACCTGACGGGATAAAATCGTTTGGAGATGAAGAATGTATTGCAGACTTGCCGGCAACAAAGATACTGGTAACAACGGGATATAGAAAATTTCAACAAGGCAAAATTGATCAACTCAATATTTCCCATCTATTTGATACAGTAATTATTGACGCTCTCGATAATCGGTTTGAACGGAAGGGAAAGGAGGTAATTTTCAAAGAACTATTGCAAAAATATAATTGGCAGGCATCCGAGGTCCTTGTAGTAGGAGACAATCCTTTGTCAGAACTTGGCGCAGCAAAGCGACTTGGAATCAAAGCAGTACAAACGCTACGGCCAACTATACAGCGGTGGCCCGAAGCGGACCACCACGTACGCTCACTGTGTGAGTTAAAATCTTTTATTTAAAAATTGCCCCGGACAAAATGTCCGGGGCTCCGTCTACGCATCTCGAACGGGCAAAATGACCGGCATCCGCAAGCGCAACATGCTTTCTGCTCGACTTCCGAACTGTGTCCGAAAGCCGCACACACCGTCGCCGAACTGTTTGGCATACACGCTTAGTGCATTGAAGTTGAAGGTGTAGCCCCACACGACGAATGTGACGTGGCTTTCGATGCGGTCATTCTTTTGCTTCGTCCACTCGACAATTTCACGCATGCATTTGCGCATAAGGTCTGGCGCCAAGCCAAGCCCTTGGTACTCTCGGGCGATGCCTATTTGGTCGAGCTCGACGACCGGCTCTGCACGCTTGAAGCCGCCGTGCACCTGCCAGCCAGCATAGCCCGCGAGCGTCCCGTCCACTTCGACCACGAAATACTGATAGAGCGGGTATGCATGGAACCAACACGTCACCCACTCCAAAGCGCTTTCGAGGCGGTCGCGGTCTCCGAGAAAGACCGCGGTGTTGATTGCCGCGATAGACCGTAAGTCGGCTTCTACCGCTCGGCGCATTTTGATTTGTGCCATTTTGGACCCTTTCGCCGCTGAACGTCTGTACATTAAACCTAAGTCCCATGTGTATAGTTCCAACTGTGGGAAAATCCAATACATACACTGGGGCCGCTCGTTAATGCAGTTTTCAGGTATAATTGAGGCATATGGAAAAACAACACCCGGTTGAATTACATATCCCGGTGCCCGAACATTCCTCGCGGCTTTTGGCGCTGATGACGCTCCTGTTTCTCATACCGAAAATTATTATCCTCATTCCTCACCTGGTGGTGCTGTGGGCGCTCGGTATTATTTCGTTTGTCGTCGGGGTTGCGGGCCAGATAGTCGTCCTTTTTACCGGAAGTTACCCGCGTCAAATGCACGAGTTTATGGTTGGAATTTTGCGCTGGCAGGTCCGGGTCAACGCTTACATTTTCGGTTTGCGCGACGAATATCCGCCCTTCACGTTCAAAGAGTAAAATAGTTGACGGACGCCTTCTTTTCTGATATTATGCGTTTAACGCCTTGGCTTCTGGCTGAGGCTTTTTTCTTGACCATCATGAAGAAACCGGAGCAAAAAACACAAAAAACAGCCCACGTCTGGGGTAAATGGGTGGAGCGCCCGCGCCGGGCGGAGATTTTCATCTGTGCTTGCGGCAACAAGTATCTCCGCACCCGTAAAGATCAAATGGTCTGCATCCGTTGCCTCTAGGCCTCCCGGGTTCATGTAGGGTTCATCCACGGTGGTGTGATATAGTGGGGCACTATATTATTTAGATAATTTAAAATGAATATGAGTACTACATCTCTTGTGTGGCTTGTTATCGTTGTTGTGCTGGTAGTCCTTGGCGGCTGGTATTTCTTGTCCGTAGCCCCCGCCCCGGCACCCGCTCCAACTAATCCAACTAACACGCCTCCTACTACCTCTGGCGACACCAATGTCAACATAGACGTAACGACGGCACCTACGCCGACGAGCGTCACCGTCACCTACTCCTCAAGTGGCTTCTCTCCGTCTCCGGTCACGATTAAAAAAGGCGGCGCTGTAACCTTCGTCGACAGCAACCCGAGCGTGGATATGTGGGTTGCCTCGGCGATGCACCCGACTCACTCCGTCTACTCCGGCACGTCTCTTTCAGCACATTGCGACGACACCACAGACAACTCGTTTGACCAATGTAAGGTGGGCTCGAGCTATTCCTTCACCTTCACTAAAGTTGGCACCTGGGGCTATCACAACCATTCACAGTCAAGCGACTTCGGTCAGGTAATCGTCGTCGAGTAGCCCCAGGTGTAGAATAGAGGCATGGTGCTCGACCGCCTCCAAAACCTTCTATTGCGCGCAGGCCTCGCGTTCTCTTTCCTCTACCCGGCCCTCAACGCTCTTTTCGAGCCCTACACGTGGCTTGGCTATTTTCCGCAGTTTGTGCGTCAGGCAGCTCTAAGTGTTGGCGTGCCGGAACTTGTGCTTTTGCACCTCTTTGGCCTCGTCGAGGTCATTCTTGCCCTCTGGATACTCTCAGGGTGGAGGATTTTTTGGCCGTCTTCAGTAGCTTGCGCAATGCTCGTCGCAATAGTTATATTTAACCCGTCAGAGTTCCCTGTTCTTTTCCGCGATCTCTCAATAGCTGCCGCGGCGGGCGCATTAGCACTTAGCACAAAGAAAACATGAAAACATTTTTTATCTTCGTCGGAGCGGCAATTCTCATCGCCTTGGGCATCTTTCTCTGGATTTTCCCCGAAACCTTCTCAAACCTCTTCGGCGGACAACCAAAAGTCGAAGAGCCAATAATCCCCGTCGATACTAGGAGCACGTACGCGTCCTCAACACTCGGGCTAACACTGCGGTATCCGCAAAACTATGCGCTCAATGAGTCCTACGCATACGACCAGTTTGGTCCAAACAAACTCATCCACGGCGTCAAATTTTCCGTTCCCATCTCGATGGCAACCGGCACCAATCTTTCATCCGACTCATACATAAGCATCGAATGGCTTCCGCGCGCGCAAAATTGCACCGGCGATATTTATCTGAAGGCCAATGTAAAAGCGCAACCCACAACCGACGGGGGAGTTCTCTACTCGCTTGCAACCTCCTCGGGCGCCGCCGCAGGCAACCTCTACGAAGAGTGGGTCTACGCGGTAGCAAACTCAAAACCCTGCACCGCAATCAGGTATTTCATTCACTCAACGAACATCGGCAATTACCCCGCGGGCTCGGTGCGTGAGTTTGACAAAGCGGCGCTCATTGCGGAGTTCGACCAAATTCGCCGCTCACTTCAGCTGAAAACATCCGCCTCCCCCGGGGCGACCTCGACACAGCCATAAGGTTGACACTTTTGAGCAACGTTACCTAATAGCCCTCTTCAGGGTAATTCCACGTAAGTACGGCTATACTAAGCCGTCTCCTCTCGCGTAGGGTCCTTTTACCCGTTTATTTGGCATTAAACATACACATATGAACACTCGCGTCTTAGCTATAGCCCACAAGCCGGCAGCCCTTATAGGGGCGGTCGCTGTTGTTGCTGTAGCTGCAACATTCGCCTTTTCGGCGTTTTTCGCTAAAGCAGAAGTCGGTCCCGAAATAACAACCACTATTCACAACAGCGCTCATGCCACAATCACCGAAAGCCCGATAGGGTCGGTGGTACACGCGCACGCGCTTGTTGCGACCACAACCTCTTCAACCACTCCCACGGGCACGGTTGATTTTAGACGGTACGCAAACACGTCCTGCTCCGGAGACCCGGCAGTAGAAGCTGGGGTCGCGCTCACCGGTGGGGAAGCAGAGTCTGCAACCACTACCACTCCAGCGTCCGGCCTCTCCTACATCACCCACTACAACGGCGATGCGGATAATGCGCCTTCAGACAGCGTCTGCAGAATACTTACCGCAACCGCTCCGGACACCTCAATCACAACCACGCTCTCAACCACAACGGTGTTTGCCGGGGGTTCGGTGCATGACAACGCAACTCTCAACAACGAGACCGCAAATGCAAGCGGCACCGTTGCGTACAGTGTATATACCAATAGCGCTTGTACGCTCGGCGCGCAAAGCGCCGGTACAAAAACCGTAGTAGACGGTAGCGTCCCCGACTCAAACACCATTCAGTTCAACACTCCGGGCACCTTCTACTGGCAGGCGGTATATTCCGGCGACTTGCTTAACGCAGCGGCAACAAGCTCCTGCGCAAGCGAAGTGTTGACCGTGCTTGCAACCACAACCGACGATGACGACGATGGAGACGATAACGGCAATGATCACGAGTTTGAAGATAACGGCAAACACAAAGGGTTTATCGACGGGCTACCGCCGGGCATCTTCAAAAAGCTTCTCAACGAGGGATACACTATTCCCTTGGGCATCATGAAGCGCTTCGGTGACAACCTCCAGAGTTTCTTCCACGACAGCAATGACAACGATAGCGACGAGGATGAGAATGAAAACGATGAAGACGAAGATGATGACAACGACAACAATCGCGGCAACTCAGAAGGAAAAGGTAACAAAGGAGACAGCGACGACGATTAATAAAATTAAAATCGCATAAAAATGAAAACCCCGGCGCTCAAAGCGCCGGGGTTTTGGTATGTTCTCTGCGAGCCGTACGTTTAGAGTAAACGGGCTCCCAAAACTTCAAAGCCGTCTCGCGAGTGGGGGTCGGGTCCAAGAAAGAAGCGAACCGTAACGTCCCACGGCAGTGGGTCGCTAAGCTCCCGGTTCTTCTTAACATGGAGCCGCAGGTCGTGCCTAAAATCGATTCCAAGGTCTTTGCCGTCCATGCGGCTGATGGTGTTTCGGCCGACAAAGCCGTAGTCACCCTTGCGACTTACGTTTATGATCCTCCCCCGAAACTCCGTCTGGTAAGAAACGGTGGCTCGCCGCGTGTTGCCCGAGGCAAGGTGCGGTGTGTGCTGGTTGAGTATCGTACTTCCCACGGTCTACCCCTCTTTTTTGTGGAACACAAAGCCAGTAGACACTGTAGCAAAATCTCGGGAATTCGCTAGGATTTAAGTAATGAACCTCCGCTACGCGCTTCTCGGGGCACTTCTCTTTCTTGCCGGCGCCTCGTATATTTTCTTTTTTCGCGGCGAGGTATCGATAACGAACTATCCTTCGACTGGCACAGACATCATCGCTTTCGGCGACTCGCTTGTTGAAGGAGTGGGCGCAACCGAAGGCAACGATTTTGTTTCGCTCATCGCACAAGAAATTGGGCACCCCATCATAAACCTCGGTCGCTCCAGCGACACAACTGCTCTGGGGCTTGAACGCATTGGGGAGTTGGAGAAGTACAACCCCAAAGTCGTCATTGTGCTTCTCGGCGGCAACGACTATCTGCGCCGCGTGCCGGAGGCGCAAACATTTGAAAATCTAAGCAAAATTATTTCATACATACACGGCAGGGGAGCGGTGGTGCTTCTGCTCGGCATCCGCGGCGGGCTTTTCAGAGACCATTTTGACGAAGAGTTTGAAAAATTGCGCGACACGCACCACACAGCATTTGTTTCCAACGTGTTGGAGGGGCTTCTGGGCGACAGCAAATATATGTCAGACGAAATCCACCCTAACAACGCGGGCTACGCGCAAATCGCCGAGCGCGTCCTCCCGGTTCTTAAAGAATTGTTGGAGTAAATAAGATTTTGCAAAATCCTACACATTTGCCAGGGGAAGGGGGGTTGTGATAGAACTCCGCACAGAATAGAAACCCACACCAGGGGAGGAACCAATGCGGATATACGCAATAGCACTCACGGCTCTTTTCGTCTCAACTGCGGCACCTGCGCAAGAGGTGGCACTCTCGTTTGACGACGGCCCGCATCCTGTCTACACCCGCACGCTCCTTACGATGGCGCGTGTGGCGGGGGTCAAAATTACCCTCTGCATGGTCGGGCAAAACGTAGAGAAGTATCCCGACATCGTGCGGCAGGCCCTCGCAGACGGCCACGAACTCTGCAACCACTCGTGGAGCCACAAGAAACTGCGGCCGGCCAATGTGGCGTGGGAAATCGAGAAGACCGACGAGGCCTTCCGCAGGGCGGTGGGCACGGTGCCGGGCATTTTGCGAGCGCCTGGTGGCAATACCCACTACGTGGGCAAATGTTACAAGGGCAGACCTTTCATCAATTGGCAGGTGGACACCAAGGATTGGCTCCACCGCAACACGGCGCGGATAGTCAAAATCGTCACAAGCAACGGGGCAGGCATCATTCTGATGCACGATATCCGCCTGACGACGGTAATGGCATTCCCCGCAATCGTTCTGGCACTCAAGGCACAGGGCGTCAGCTTCGTCACGGTGTCGCAGATCGCCGGCAATTCCTGTGGCACGCTGGCGCAGGCGCCGAAATAATCACCAACAGGTCAAACGGCGCGGGTCCTCCCGCGCCGTTTTCTTTTAGTGCAAAACTCCCCACATTTGCTAGGCTCAATTTGAGCCTCTGGCCGGCAGCTCGACTTTTTGAAGCCTTTAGGTTATTTTTCTTTTAGATCTGATCAGCTTCGCGGGAGGCGACCATGAGTTCTCTTGAGAGTTTTTCGTCTGGTATCGACGGGGTAATACGCCTGCGCTCGAAGAATCGGCTCCTGCGCTCCGCGTGCCGCCTCTTGTACTGGTATCGTTGGTTCAAGAATCGGCCATACCCCTTCAGGTTGGCAGGGGTAGGTCAAGGGCAAGCCGTCGGCGAGCCAATAGACATCTTCCACCTGCGTCTGTATGACATGATGGAGCACGAGGCGTGCGGGCAGCTGACCGGCAAGGTCCTACTCGAAGGCATGCGCATCAACGCCTTTTCGGTCATCCGTTTTGACAAGCTCGACGAGATGCACGCAAGGACTATCATTCAGCCGCGCTGGGTATAAAGCCCCAGCTATGGGGCGGCCGTCAGAGACGGCCGCCCCTTTGCTTTGTTTCTTTTTTATTCTGTCCTCACCTTTGTTGAGTAGCAAAACTCTTACTGAGGCAGAGTCTTGGCCTGTGTATAAGTCAGTAGTGTCTCTTAGATGGCGTGATAGGGTAGTACCTTCTACAGCTCTTTGAAAGGAGGAGAAAGTGCAAGAAGATCTACTCACTAGCGTAAAAAGAGCGGTTGCCGGGATGGAGTGTGAGGTACTTTGCCTCGGTCCCGACTCAGTAGCGGTCATGGGGGACGCGCGTTTCTATGGCCCAAGCGTTATCATCAAATTTCATTCTGGGATTACCGCGGTGCGCGAAGCGGAGATCGCAACTAAGATAACCAATGACGTTGAAGGGATCTCAAGAGTTCTTGCTCAGGTCCTACCTTGAACCAAGCGCCGGTCGAGAACGACCGGCGCTTCCTTGGGTGCAAAACCCGTCACATTTGCCAGGCAAAGTAGCAAAAGTTTCCTTTTGATAACCCATTGTTTGGTAGGTTAACATATGTTAACCTAGGAATATGCCTACAAATAAGGACATTTTGAAAAATCGAAGCTTCTTCTCTACTGCAGAGCTGGCAAAAATGCTCGGTATCAGCCGTGTAGCCATCTTCAAGAAGATTAAATCGGGTGCTATACAAGCCGAAAAGATCGGACGCAATTATGTAATACCTAAAGAGGAAATGGGGGCGGTTTTGGGGACGCTCGTTTCGGAGACACGCCGCAAAGAGATTGACCGGTCGGTAGAGCGCACTGTGCAGGAGTATGGCGATGCCCTCCGGCGTCTCGGCAAAGAGTAATGGCCCGCATACAGAAAATCAGCGTAGTCGATGTTGAATATGTTGCGTTCCGTCTCGCCAAGAGTCTTATGGAGTGGGACGAACCGATCCCGGGGTTTGAAACCCGTTTCCCGGCAAAGTTAGAAAGCGCCATAAACGCACCCTTTCAAACGTTTGATAAAAAGAGCCTGTACAAAGGGCTGCTCGGCAAGTCAGCGGCCCTTTTTTATTTCATGATAAAAGACCATCCCTTCCAAAATGGCAACAAGCGTATCGCGGTGGCAACCCTCTTGTATTTTCTTTATAGCAATGGCTGGTGGCTTTCTGTAAGCAACGACATACTGTACGAGTTTGCAAAAAGCGTTGCAGACAGTAATCCAAAACTAAAAGATGCGGAACTAAAAAGAATAGAGGGTTTCCTCGGGCAATCGCTCGTACCCCAAGGACTCTTGAAGTAAACGATGCAGAAAAAAGTGTATAAAACGCGGGCAAAGGTTTGGCTCTACCCCGGCAGCACGGCCGCGTGGCATTTTATTTTTGTAGACAAAAAGTACGCCAAAGAGTTAAAAGAAAAATTTGGAAAAGTGAAACGCGGTTTTGGTTCCATCCCGGTTGTTGCAACCATAGGCAAAACAAGCTGGCAGACCTCAATCTTCCCCGACAAGCGCGCGGGCACCTACCTCTTGCCGCTTAAACTAAAAGTCCGTCAGGCCGAACACTTCGCCTCGGGAGACACAATAACTTTCTTTGTCCAAGTGCGGTAAAGTATAAGGATGAAGAAAAACAACGGCTGGCGCACCTGCAGCCGCGGCCACAAATTCCGCGGCTCGCCACCGTGCCCCAAGTGCTGGCCCGGCCGATTAAAAAAATAAATTATAGAATATGAATCTCAATAAAGTTCCGAAGCAATTTTGCGACAACGTACTAGCCGCTCGGGCAAAAGAATATTTTGTAGTGGGGATGCTTGTAGGGGAGGCAGGCACCTTCTATTCGCTCACACCCCAGCACTTCAAACGCCTGGTGCAAAGTTTATCCCACCAACTTGCGGGCTATGAAAAAGAGCACGGCACAATCGACACCGCCTGGGTCCCTGGTGTCAAAAGCCCCATCCAGACACAAGATTTAAAAGAAGGGGAGGGGGAGAAATAGCAAAATCTCCTGGGTTTGATAGGGTGGACAAATGTTTGGATTAAGCGACATACAAAACGTACTCCAACAGTTCTTCATTGTTTCCGTATCTTTTGCGGCCATTGTCTGGATTGGAGTTTTCATACTGAAATGGAAACTCCCGTTTCTTATTGGAAGAAGCGGCGAGAAATTTGTTTCCAAGAAGCTTTCGGATTTGGATCCTATTAAATACACCATACTCGACAACTTAATGCTGCCTTCGGATGGTAACATTTCGACGACGCAAGTTGACCACGTAGTGGTATCAAATTTCGGAATTTTTGTCATTGAGACAAAATCTTATAGTGGATGGATATTTGGCAACGCATATCAGCGCAACTGGACACAAGTTATCTATCGTTATAAAAAGAAATTTTATAATCCTCTCTATCAAAATTATGCGCACACTAAAGCACTAGAGACACTAATAAGACCTTTTTATCCAAAGCTGCCTATCATTGGTTTTGTAGCGTTTCCTTCTGCGGAGAAGCTGCAAGTATCTGGTACTAATGCAGTAGGCCAGGCACGAGATATCGTTAGAAAAATACAGTCATACACAACCGAGATAATTTCCGATGCAGACAAGACTAATGTCGTCGAGATACTGACCGCGTATAATTTAAAGGATAAACAAACTCGCACTTCGCACTTAAAAAGTGCAAGGAACCTCAAAAGGGCAAGGGGATTCTAGTAGCAAAATCGCTCATATTTGCTAGGGTGGGGCGATGGATTTGCTTAAGAAAACGCTGGGTAGCGGCGACAACCGGCGCGCAGACAACGCAAACAAGAAAGAGCTCTTCTCCAAAGAGCGGCATCCGCATACCGCCAATTTTTATAAAGACGAATGGGGTTTTATCGCCAACATCGACCTGCGTGAGAATATTGCCTACCAGATGCAGTATCTTGAGTTTTTGATCAACCTGTACAACGACTATCAGATCTATCTCACTGTTGAGTCCCTTTTGTGCAAAGAGATGCTCACCACCGTCTGTGGTGTCGTTGAGGCAGCGCTGTTTGACCAGATCCAAAACGCAAAAACAAAGGCCGGCGTTGCGATGGGGGAGCGCGCCGACTTTGTAGCACTCCTCGGCGAGGCATACCACAGCTTTAGACTTATTGACCGTGATACATGGAACTACTTCCACGAGTTACGCAAAGTACGCAACTACGTGCATCTCAAGGCCGCCGATTTTCAAGAGCATACCGCCTACACCACAGAGGAGACCAATGAAGCTATAACGAAGCTCGAGCTATTTCGAAAACTTCTTGCGAAGTAGCAAAATCCCCTAAATTTGGTAGACAAAAGAAGCTATCCCCAGGGTGTTTCTTGACTCCAGACTGAATAGTCGGGTACCCTTTTTATTATGCAAAAGGCCCCAACCAAGCGGCAAAAAGACCTTCTTAGCGTGATATATAACTACCTTGCAAGTACCGGCTACCCCCCCACTTTCGAAGAAATGCGTGAAAATCTTGGCGTATCGTCCAACCAGTCAATTGTCGACCTGCTAGAAAAGCTCCGCAAGGGCGGCTATATCAAGAAAGACAGCGGGGCTCGTAGCCATGCCATTCTCCAATTGGGGTATGTAGCAATTGGCCGCCCAGCGCTGGCTCCTGTCCTCGGCACGACTACGGCAGGCCTTCCCGTTGAATCTATAGAGATTGCAGGGGAGTGGCGTTCTATATCCTCGGATGTCGCAAGATTTGTCGAGGATGTGTTTATGCTCAAGATATCAGGTAATTCCATGATTAACGCAGGTATCGATGATGGCGACGCCGTACTAGTGCAGACAATGAAAGAATTTGTGTCAGGGGATATTGTCTTTGCAGAAATTGGCGATGAGGGCACGGTCAAGCGGTTCATGTCGGAGGACAAGCCGCCCTATGTGTATCTCAAGCCAGAAAATCCAAACTATAAAAATATCCTTTTTACCGACGACATACGACTCAAAGGCAAGGTCATCTCTGTGCTGAAGAGCGAACGTTGGCAGTCGGTAAAATAACTATGGTTACAAAGAAACCAAATCGCACAGAAGAGATTATCGGGAAAATCTTTCGTGATACCGAAATGGCGTTCGGTCTGAAAGAGTTCGAAGGTATCGACATATACAAAGTCCTTGAAATTACGGAGGAGGAAAAAGATCGCTACTACCTTAAAGATCTAAAATCCGGCAAATCACGGTTTGTGTTCGACGAGAAGAAAGGCACCGGTAAGCCAGAAGAAATCGTACGCCAGCTTTGGCTCCATAAACTTAACGTGCACTACAAATATCCGCTTGACCGCATGGATACAGAAAAAGATATTCACTTCGGGCGCGAGATACACAGCAAGGCGGTGGACATTGTGGTCTATAAGAAGGACAAAATCACACCGTACATTCTCGTGGAGGTGAAAGCGCCGAGTGAAAGCAAAGGGATTGATCAAATGAAGGGATATCTGAACGCAGAAGGCTCGGAAATCGGTGTCTGGTCCAATGGCAGAAAGCGAGTCATTCTCTACCGTCCGTATCCGAAAGAGTTTGATGATACGTTGCCGGATCTGCCTACGGCCGACAAAACAATAGATGATCTACTTGAGTCTAAAAAGACTTATTTTGAGTACACAACTACAAAGGTAAGTCTCAAAGACACCGTCGAGTCCATGGAAGAATTGGTGCTTGCGAACTCGGGCGACGATGTATTTACTGAAGTCTTTAAGCTAGTTTACGCGAAGCTCTACGATGAACAAGAGGCAAAATTACATAGACCAGACAGCGAAGTTTTTTTCCGAAAATATCGCGATCCAGCGAAGACCTATGCAGTAATCAATGAACTTTTCAAGAAAGCGATAAAACGATGGCCGGGGACATTCTACGACCAAGAGAATATAAATCTTTCGGCTGAACATCTTTCTATTGTCGTGGGCGAATTGGAGAGGACGCGTCTTTTCGGATCCGATCTTTCCATTATTGACGAAGCGTTTGAACATCTTATTCCGGAGGTGGCAAAGGGGAAAAAGGGCCAATATTTCACTCCACGACACGTCATCGGGATGGCGGTGAAAATGCTTGATCCGAAGGCAGGCGAGTATGTGATTGACCCTGCGGCGGGTTCCGGCGGCTTTTTGATCGGTGCGATGTATTGGGCGAAGGAAAAGCACCTGCGAGGCTCGGAAGAAGCAATGCGCGAATACGCAAAAGATTATATTTGGGGAATCGATTTTGCAGAGGAAATCTCAAAAGTGTCCCGTGCCTTAATGCTTATCGCGGGGGATGGGCGCTCCCATTTGTTCAAGCTCAATTCTCTTGATTCGCGCGAATGGCAGGGCGAGGATGCCCAGTTGCTCGATGCGCGCTCCAAATTACAGACGCGACTTCTTGATATGAGGTCGAGCGCGGACAACGCCGAGAACAAGAAGACCTTTCACTACATGAACTTCGACGTCTTGCTGACGAACCCGCCGTTTGCAGGTGAGATAAAAGACCAAGGGCTTTTGCGCCAGTATTTCTTCGGCAAGAAAAAAGGAAAGCTCATCAATAAAATCGAGCGGCATATTCTCTTTATCGAACGCACACTCGACATGCTTCGCCCTGGCGGGCGAATGGCGATTGTTTTACCGCAGGGCGTACTTAACAACACCAACATGGAAAACGTACGTGAGTATCTTTTTGAGAAAGCTCGCATCCTCGCGGTGGTCGGGCTTCACGGCAACACCTTCAAGCCGCATACGGGTACCAAGACGAGTGTACTTTTCTTGCAGAAGTGGGGAGCCGAAGCGGGAGAACCGCAAAAGGACTATCCAATCTTTATGGCCGTCTCAAAAAAAGGAGGCAAAGATAATTCCGGCGATTATATCCACAAGAAAGGCTCGAATGGAGAATATGTTCACGATACCAAAGGCCGCAAAGTCCTCGATCACGACCTCGACGAAATCGCGGACGGGTTCTTGAAATTTTTTGACGATAAAAAATAATTCCATGTCGTCTTTAATAAACTCAATCAAATCTGTTAGAAAGGGCGTAGTTGCTATAGCTTATAAACAACACAACGTGCTCGATAATTCTGATCAGATTTCTGTGGCAGGGACGGGATTTCTTTTTTCTAAAGAAAAGTTGCTGATCTGTACCTGTGCTCATGTTGTCGCACCTAATGGCATACAGCGAACCGATGCACAGCTTCAGGTTGGAATTGTGACTGAAAGAAATGTTGTTGGATATCCAGCAAAAATAGTGAGTCTAGATTTCAAAAAAGACTTGGCCATACTTAATGTGCCATCGGGAGATCCAAAAGTCATAGCAACCTTGGAAGAATTGAAACTGGGAGATTCAAAGCCTCTTGAACAAGGCGAGGAAATAGGGTTTCTCGGTTTTCCTTTTGGAATGGTTCTCAGCAACGACATAACACCTTCTGCGGCAAAAGGTATAATCTCGGCATTCAGAAGAGATTTGACCACAGGTTCGACAGAACTGATACAGCTTGACGCTGTCGTGGGTGGAGGAAACAGTGGCGCTCCGGTTTTTCTTTCCTCAACATCAGAAGTCATTGCAATCGTAAAAGGGAGATTTGATCCGCTAATGAAGGGAAGGCCACCAAAATTAATAATTGATGGCGAACCTCTTGAAATTTTTACAAATATTGGCTTTGCACAGCCAATAAATGTTGCCAAGGGCTTTTTGCTTTCCTCTCTAAAATGATTGCTTATTCCGTAATCTCAAAGTCCCAACTTGAAGGCACAAGGCGGCTCGATGCTGAATATTATCAGCCGGAATATTTGGAAATTGTGCAGAAAATCCAGTCTGTTCCGCATACGTCTTTGGATAGTTATGCAGAGAAAGTATTTAGCGGACCTTTCGGATCAACCCTCAAAAGTGAGTCATATCAAGAAACAGGAGTCCCGTTTATTAGAATCAGCGACATATCTGATCTCTTCATCGATCAAGACACTCTAGTTTTTATTTCGCCGAGTGAACACAAACGAATTTATAGCACCCATTTGAGTGTTGGGGATATAGTTTTATCCAAAATCGGGACAGTTGGAAGGTTGTCGGTGATTTCTGAAGAACTTGGGGAGGTAAACATCAGCGAGAACAATATCGGAATTAGATTATCAAAACTTCCTGAAGAAAAAAAGATAGCACTACTCTTTCTACTACTTGGTAAATACGGTCAAAAGCAGCTCCTAAGGAAAGCAAGCGGCAACATTCAGCTTAAACTAAACGTTAGCGATGTTGAGTCTATACAAGTACCGATTTTCGATGAGGTGATGCTGCGAGCACTAATGGATATTTATACAGATTTCTTGTCAAAAAGAAATGAGAGCGACTCTCTTTACTTACAAGCCGAGAATCTACTCTTGGAAAAATTGGGACTCAAAAATTTCAAGGCCGATGAAGATTTGTACAGCGTTGTGAATTTCTCGAATATAAAATCGGCGAATCGGATGGATGCCGAATACTTTCAGCCGAAGTACGAGAGACTCATTGTTAAACTTAAAGCACAAAAGGCGCAGCCGTTGGTAGATGTACTGGAGAGTATATCGGCGAAATTTAATCCGCTGACCCAAGCAGATAAAATTTTTAAGTATGTTGAGCTTTCAAATATCAACGGCTCCATAGGGATAATCGATGGTTATACAGAAACATCGGGAAGAGAGGCACCAAGTCGGGCGAAGCGCGTTTTAAAAAAAGGCGATGTCGTCGTTTCAACGGTTGAAGGATCGCTTGGTAAGGTTGCACTTGTTCATAAAGAACAGGAGGGGTGCCTGGCGTCGACGGGTTTTTTTCAATTCAGAAGCGAGGATTTGTTGCCGGAAGTATTGTTAGTGATTGCCAAAAGCTTTATTTTTCACAATCAGCTTGAACAGCGTTGCGCGGGCACTATTTTGACCGCGGTGCCGAAGGATAGCATCAAAGATATTCTTGTGCCGATTTTGCCGAAAGCAACGCAGGAGAAAATTGCCGGCCTGGTTCGTGAATCGCATACCGCACGCAAAAAGGCAAAAGAACTTTTAGAAGAGGCCAAGCGCACGGTCGAAGAATTCATAGAGCAGAAAACAAAATAAGCGAGTGGAAACTTGGGGGATTTGGGGTTGATTGTAAAGAAAGATGAGTTTAATACTGAAGCGGCCCAGTGCGTGGGTGCCGATTGCATTGTCGCTCGCCATGCTGGCGTTCATCCTTATTCTCCTTGGCGTATACGGTGTTCCTACCCCCGACCCCAATGCAGATGAGGGGACAGCCGCGCACCTCTTTCAGCTCTGGTTGGTTTTAGAAATATTTTTGGTGGCATTTTTTGCAATCAAGTGGCTCCCACGCGCTCCGGGGCCGGCATTCCTCGTTCTAGTGGTCCAAATCGCCGCCGCCCTCGCCGCCTGCGCCCCCGTCTTCCTCCTCCACCTCTAACCACAGAATTATCGCCCCCCACCCATCATTCTAGCTTTTTGCAAAAAGCTGTAATAGCTCAATAATCATCCAAATTACCCGTCCACCTTTTCACCCCGCATTCTTTAAGGCCCCCACCCCCCTCCCTTATTTTTTAACGCATCAGCTCTTATTCTAGTGTTTTGCAAAACACTGCAATAGCCCAATAATCACCCAAATCACTAATCTACTTTTTCACCCCGTATTCTTTAAGGCCCCCACTCCCCTCCCTTATTTTTTAACGCATCAGCTCTTATTCTAGTATTTTGCAAAACACTGCAATAGGGAATATACTGCGCGCATATGGCCACACCAAACTATCGGGCGCTGGAGCGCATTGTAAAGGGATTTGCCAATCATCGGCGCTTGCAAATCCTCGATCTGCTCAAGAGGGAACCGGAACTCTCGGTTGCCGATATTGCGGAGCGGTTGAATATCGGGTATGAAAACACCTCCGACCATATCCGAAAAATGGCCATAGCCGGCCTTCTTCTCAAACGCAACCAAGGCCCTGCCGTACTCCATAAACTCACACCCCGCGCCGAAGCTATTCTAGTGTTTTGCAAAAAACTGCAATAGCGAACAAAATGCAGTGGAAACGGCCATTTGATATACTTACAACCTTAACCTTCTAATCAAAAATATATATGGCTAAATATGTTGATGGGTTTGTATTGGTAGTGCCTAAGAGCAAGATTGCGGCCTACCGCACAATGGCTGCTGCCGGGGCGAGGATGTGGAAGAAACATGGCGCCCTCGACTACAAGGAGTGCATAGGAGACGACCTCAACCCCCATATGGGTGGGATGCCAGCGCTCACATTTCCGAAGTTGGTTAAGCTCAAAAAGGGCGAGACGGTGGCTTTCTCTTACATTGTGTACAAAAGCCGTGCGCACCGAGACCAAGTTAATAAAAAGGTGATGGCACAAATGGATAAAGAGTATAAGGGCAAGAAGATGCCGCCCATGCCCTTTGATATGAAGCGCATGGCCTACGGCGGCTTTAAAGTCATCGTCAGCGCAGGAAAATAGGTGTATAATCATCGCTCGTTCGGAATTAAAAATAAATTCTCACTCGCTCAATTATGAAAACCGCCCTTATTGCCATCGTTCTTATAGTCATAGTCGGTGCAGGCATTTATTTCGTTCCTAAATATTTTTCCGGCCCCGCGGGGCAGGAGCAACCTACTCCACCCGTGACTGAACAGGCAACTACAACGGAGCGGGCGGCCGTAGAAGCAATCGGCAAATCCGTTGAAGAGCGCGATATCACCGCATACCACTACGGCACCGGCGAAACGGAACTTCTGTTTGTCGGCGGTATCCACGGCGGATACTCATGGAACACGGTACTCGTCGCCTACGAACTCATGGACTACTTGGCGGCAAACCCGGGCGCTATCCCCGAGAATATAACGGTAACGGTTATCCCGGTTTTGAATCCGGACGGCCTCAACAAAATTGTCGGCACTGCAGGCCGCTTTGAAGCTTCTGATGTTCCGCAAGGATCAACCGTATCGGGCCGCTTCAACGCAAACAATGTAGACCTCAACCGCAACTTTGATTGTGAATGGCAGGCAAGTGGTACATGGCAAAACACAAAAGTAAGCGGCGGGAGCAAGGCGTTTTCCGAGCCGGAGAGTGCTGCCATCAAAGCCTTTATAGAGGCGCACAAACCGAGCGCGGCAATTGTCTGGTACAGCGCCGCAGGCGGAGTATTTGCTTCAAACTGCAACGAGGGCGTTTTGCCCGAAACGCTCGCCCTCACCAATGCGTATGCAAAAGCATCCGGCTACAAGGCCTACGAGACCTTCGACTTCTACAGCATCACCGGCGACATGGTGAACTGGTTTGCAAAACTGGAAATCCCCGCAATCAGCGTTCTCCTCACCAACCACACGGATATAGAGTGGGAAAAGAATCTCAAAGGTATCGAGGCGCTTCTGAAAGAGTACGCCGAGTAAATTTGTTATGGGCAAGTGGGGAGTCATCACCTTGCTCGCGCTTGCTGTGGTGCTTGCGGCGGGTGCGTTTGC
>Ga0209542_10002323_pt1 | contig 42756 bp, 63 predicted proteins | sample RifCSPhighO2_01_FD_184028 | JGI IMG/M metagenome (GOLD analysis project Ga0209542, IMG submission 184028) | Soil microbial communities from Rifle, Colorado - Rifle CSP2_plank highO2_0.1 (SPAdes) (version 2) | ecosystem: Environmental > Terrestrial > Deep subsurface > Rock core/Sediment ... | reverse complement strand
TTTTCCTCATTCTTTAAAGAGAGAAAAGAGAGAAACAGAAATATAGACATATTTAACTTTAAAAATCTGCCGATAGCTATTTTGAATAAAAATTAGATAATGTTAAGTTTGATTATTGACTTAACATTTGAGAAAGGTTTAAAAATAGAATTGTTATTAATTTTTTGAGGTGATGTGGAAATCATCTCAGATAGTTCTGGGAAAAATAAAATGAAAGAAGAATATAAGTCAATTATGGGCTTTGGAAGAAAATTAGCTACAAATGTAGCTGCATATGCAATACTTGGAGCAGCAGGTTTAGGAATTTTTACAGGAAATTTTTCTTATAGACATGAAATTGAAAGAACTAAAAATATTCCTCTTGGATTCTCGGAGAAAACACAGATTGAAGAAGATGCTCAAAAAAATGATAAGGTTATTGATCCAGCTACTAGATACCTTACAAGTTTGAATGATTTTTCAATGAAGATTTTTGAAGCTTGGGACGATTCTTGGAAGCCTATGGCTGAATTTGAAGAAAGCAATCCTTATCAAAGATTTGCTTCAAATTTAGAATATAAATACTATGGGGAAGGACATCATTATAAATTGGGAGATTTAGCGAATAATATTCCAAATGAAGTTGATGAAGTTTTTGAAAAACTTGGGTCATTTTTAGAAATAAATCAAAGAATGAGAGTTGTAAATTCTAATTTTTCAGATTCGTGGACAGAAAGACATGAAGATAATTATCATACTGTTTGGTATCCTGTAACCAAGTCACATACTGATTCTGAAGGTCATACTACATATTCAACACATATGGAATCTAAACAAGTTTATGATGATACTGATCATTATTATTGGTATCATAGAGATTGGGGTGAGGAAGCCGCTAAAAATCTGGAAAAATTAATTGGAGATTATCCTGAGTTGAGTATTGATTTATCCTTAATAAGTGCTTCAAGAACTAATGAAGCTGGAAGAATAGCTGCAATTAAATCTAGAGAAAAAGAAACAAAAAAAGGAAAAGAGTTCAATGATAGTGATTATTTAACAATTGCAAATACTTGGAGAGTAGGGTCTGTAATTTATAATAATGCAGCAAGTTTTGCAAGTCCATGGACAGATTTAAGATGGGATTTACAGCAATGGAAAAATGAAGAGCAAACAGCCCATGATCAGCATTATAAAACATCTTCAAGATCTGATTCTGGTCCTAAGGAATATCAAGTTACTAAAGCTACTTTATTAAATGGTAATAATTTGACAAATTCATTAGACCATGTTTTTAATAGTTTATATTATACAAGTGAACATTTACCAGAAGTTGATGGTGCTATTAAAAGTTTAATTGAATTGAGACATAAAAATGCTTCAGAAGAAGAAATAAAAAAGGTAAGTGAAGAATTAATTAGTAATACAATTGCTTTGTATAAATCTAATTTTGAAAGAGGGTTTGAAATTGAAAGATTTAGAGGTTGGGCGATTGCTTTATGGTCTTCTTTAGGATTACTTTCTGGAGCAGGTTTAGGAATTTTTGCAGGAAGCGTAGCCCAGGCTTATTTTGGAAATAGATGTAATTAACCAAATAATTTTTTATACTCATTTTCTTTTTATCATTTATGAACTTAATCTTTCAGAAACTAAATGCAAGCAAGTTTAGAAGAGAAATACATTTATCTGAAGAAGAAAAGAATTTTGTTAGAGATAAATGTTTAGATAAAATTATTGAAGATGCCTATAATTTTCTTGATAAAAATATTAGATCAAAAAAAGATAATGATGGTAAACAAACTCCTTGGAGAGGACACCCTGTTTTTGTTGCACAACATGCAACAGCTACTTGTTGTAGAAAATGTATTAAAAAATGGTATAAAATTCCAGAAAATAAAAATTTAGACGACAAAGAAGTTAAATTTTTTATTGAAATTATACTAGAATGGATTGATAAAGAAATTAATAATTAGCTTTATTTACTTATTCTCGAGAATAAAAAACTTTAAAAACAAGGTATTTCTATGAGGAGTAAATAAAAAAGAGGATATTGACTGTTTTATGAAAGAAAACAAGCAGAACCAACTTGGAGAGGATGAAGATTTAGCTCTTCTTAAAGAGCCTATTGAAGATGTAGATTTCTTTGAGATGGACGAGATAGATGAAGATTTAGAGTAGTTTTTTCTTTTTTCTTTTTTTCATAATATATATAAACCAATTAAATCTCTGATTTTTATGCTAATAGGATTAGTAGGTAGACCTAATGCTGGCAAAAGTACTTTTTTCAAAGCTGCAACTCTTTCAGATGTTTTAATAGCAAATTATCCATTTGCTACAATAAAAGCTAATAGGGGAATTGCATATATAAAGATTAAAGATCTTGCAAGAGATTTTGGAAAGATAAGTAATCCTAGAGAAGGATTTGTAAAAGATATATGGAGATTTGTTCCATTTGAATTAATGGATGTTGCAGGATTAGTTGAGGGAGCTAGTGAGGGTAAGGGTCTTGGTAATGAATTTTTGAATGATTTAGCTGGAGCAGATGCTTTTATTCATGTTGTTGATATGTCTGGAGAAAGTGATGGTGAGGGTAAGCCCACTGAAAATTATTATCCTGGAGATGATATTAAAATAATAGAAAGAGAATTGGACTTATGGTACTTAGGTATTTTAAAAAAAGCCTGGAAAAATTTTTCTAAAAAATTAGAAGTTGAAAAAGGAAATTTCGCACAAGATGTATCAAAGCAATTTTCTGGATTAAAAGTAACTGAAGATGATGTAAAATCAGTTATTAGAAAATCTAAACTTAATTTTTCTAGTCCAAGTAAATGGTCTGAAGAAGAATTATTTGAATTTGCAAAAATATTAAGAAAAGAAACTAAAAAAATGATAATAGCAGCTAATAAAGTTGATAGACCAAATGGTAAGGAAAATTATGAAAAAGTAAAAGAAGAATTTGATTATCCTATTGTACCTTGTTTTGCAGAAGGAGAACTTGCACTAAGAGAAGCTGATAAACATGGTTTAATAGATTATATTTCAGGAGATAATGATTTTAAAGTAATCAAAGATTTAAGTGATAAACAAAAATTGGCTTTGGAAAATATTAAAAAAATTTTAAAATATTTTGGAAGTACTGGAGTACAAGAAATTCTTAATAATATTATTTTAGATATTTTGGATTATATAGCTATTTATCCAGCAGGAGCTAAACTTTCTGATTCAAAAGGTAATGTACTTCCTGATTGTTTTTTAATGCCTCCAAGTTCTACAGCTTTAGATTTTGCTTATAGGTTACATAGTGATATTGGTAAGAATTTTGTTAAAGCTATCCATATTAAGACAAAACAAGCTGTTGGAAAAGATTACAAATTGAAACACATGGATGGCCTTGAGATTATGACTAAATGAAAAATAAGAAAATAGGTGATTAAGTTGAGAATTGAACTTTCAAAACATGCAAAACAAAGAATGATTGAAAGAGAGATAAAATTTGAATATATCCAACAAACAATTGAATTTCCAGATTATACTATTAAAAATAATGGTAAAACTGAAGCTTATAAAAATCTGGGAAATAAAACTTTAAAAGTAGTATACATTAGTGAGCATAATTTTATAAATGTTGTAACAGTTATATGGAAATGAGAATTGAAATAGATAAAGAAATAGATGCAGCATATATTTATTTTAAAGAGATTTCTCCGGGAGAAGTTAAAAAAACAATTTCCTTAAATGAATCTATAAATGTTGATTTAGATAAAGATGGTAAAACTATTGGTATTGAGATTTTAGATGCGAGTAAAAATCTTCCTATCTCTGCCCTTAAGTCTTTAAAAGTTAGTAATTAAATGTTTATTCTGAATTAGTGTTTCAAATGATAATTAAAATAAAAGTGAAAACAAGCTCTGGGAAACATGAGATTGTCAAAATTGGTGAAGATGAATATAATGTTTATTTGAAGTCTCCACCGGAAAATAATAAGGCTAATTTAGAGCTTATAGGATTAATAGCGAAGTATTTTAATACTAATCACTGCAATATAAGAATAAAGAGGGGATTAAAATCTAGAGACAAGATTTTAGAAATTTTATGAAATCAGATGTTATTGTTAAGGTTAAAACTGGGAGTACAAAGAAAAGTATAAAACATTTTGGTGAAAATAGATACCTCATAAAATCTGAGTCTGTTGAAGATGACCTGGTGAATAAAGATGTTTTATTTATGCTTTCAAAGTATATGGGTCTTCCACCAAATAAATTTGGTTTTAAGCCCGGAATCAATAGTGAGGATAAAGTTTTGCAAATAATTTAAAATGGGAATAAAATATGAGTTTGATCAGGGTTTACAAAATGAGGTCGAAGATATATCTAAAAATCTTTTCCCCCATGTTAAATTAGATAGAATAAAATGTTTTAGAAGCTATGGTAGTTCATCTAGAAATACAATAGCAAGATGTCATGCTTTAGGTAAATTATTGCAAATGGCTATAGGTGTAAAAGGCTGGTATGCAATTGAATTTTTACACGAGAACTTCGAAAAACTTTCTCAAGAAGAAAAAACTAAAGTTATGATACATGAATTAATGCATATTCCTAAGACATTTGGAGGAGGATTTAGGCATCATGATTATGTTTGTGATAAAAACATAGATATATTTCATAAGCAATATAAAAATATAAAACAGGGTAATTTACAAAATGGCGACAGAAAACTTAAAGATTTATTTAGATGGTAAAGAGATAGTTATTAAAGACACTCTTAAAGCAAATCAGTTCATGAAACTTACAGGGCTGATGTTTTCTATAAGAGAAAGAGCTTTGCCAATACTCTTTGAGACAAAAAATCCTTTGAGTATTCACTCATTTTTTGTATTTTATGAATTTTTAGCTGTGTGGTTAGATGATAAAGATAATGTTGTCGATTATAGAATAGTTAGACCATTTTCTATTCGAGAAATAGCTGAAAAAGAATTCTCTAAAATACTTGAAATACCACTAAACCGACGATACTACGATGTAGTGAATTTTATCGTCGGAGAAAGATTTAAAAACAAATAATTACTTAGATATGTATCATTGTGCAAAAAGGAGGTAAAAAAATGGGAACAGTTCTTGTAAAGAATGTTATTAAGAGAAAGCCTGGATACCTTTACTACGTTGACGGAAAAGGAAATGTATGTGAAGCTAAAATGGCTAGAGGCGGTAGAAAAAAGAAAGCTGCTAAGAAAAAGAAAAGAAGATAATTTTTTTCTTTTTAATCAATAAAAATATTTTATTTTTTTCAAGAGCTTTTTATTTTGCTCTTTACTTTATTTTTTTCACTTTTCTAATTTTTAATTGGCCAATAACACATGGTAGAGCTCCTTGTCTTCTAACTTCATTCCAGCAATATCTTGCTCTTTCAAGTGCATTTCTATCACCCTTTTTTTTAAAAGTTCTATATCCATTATCTCTTAATTTCGATCCAGGTATTGGATACATACCTCTTTTTCCTTCAACAACAGGTCCTATTAATGCTCTTCTACTATGGAGGGAACTATCATTTTCATCTAGTAATAACATAACTACTAGATTAGATTCACCATTTAAATTTATTAAGTCAGTTTCATTTTCTGCGTAAGTTAAATCTACATGACTAACTTCTGAATATCTAATTCCTTTATTTTCTTTACAAAATTTATGTGCATCTTTTGTAGCTCTATCTTTTGTGCTATAACATCTTAATCTTTCTTCAAATAGTTCTGGACCTTCTTTAGAATAATTCCCAAATATTAGTTTTCTTGAATCATCTTCAAATTCTGCACTAAAGACATATCCTTCAACTTGTTTCATATAACTTTTTTCCAAAAGATATTTATAATAATTACTTCAATTTGATATATGATATTAGGAATTGAATCAACTGCACATACATTTGGAATTGGTATAGTTAATAAAGGGAAAATACTATCTAATATTAAAGATACTTATACAACTGAACGAGGAGGAATAATTCCCCTTGATGCTGCAAAACATCACCGTGATTTTTCTGAGATTATTTTAAGCAAAGCCTTGGTTGATGCTGGAATAACTTTAAAAGATATTAAAGCAATTGCATTTTCTCAAGGTCCTGGTTTAAGTCCGTGTTTATTAGAAGGAATTAGATTTGCTAAAAAATTATCTAAAGAATTAAATATACCTCTAATTCCTGTTAACCATTGTGTTGCTCATTTAGAAATTGGAAAGATTACAGGGGCAAAAGATCCTGTATTACTTTATGCATCTGGAGCTAATACTCAGATAATTGCTTATGCTTCTGGCAAGTATAGAGTTTTTGGAGAGACTTTAGATATTGGAGTTGGAAATTTTATTGATACATTTGCAAGACAAGTAGGTTTAGGTTTTCCAGGAGGACCTAAAATTGCAAAAATAGTTGAAGATGCTAAAAACCTTCACTATATAGAATTACCTTATTCAATGAAAGGAATGGATGTAAGTTTTTCTGGTTTACAAACTAAGTTAAATCAAATGTATAATTCTAACAAATATAAATTGGAAGATTTATCTTATAGTTTGCAAGAAACTGTATTTGCAATGTTAATAGAAGCTAGTGAGAGAGCTTTAGCACATACTGGTAAAAAAGAATTAGTATTAGGTGGAGGAGTTGCTTGTAATAAAAGACTTCAGGAAATGGCTAAAATAATGTGCAAAGAAAGAGGATGTAAATTTTTTGTACCTGAAAATTCTTTATTAGCTGATAATGGAGCTATGATTGCTTATCTTGGAGAGATAATGTATAAGTCAGGAATTAAAATATCTCCAAAAACTAAAGAATTTGGTAAAATTGATATTCAACCAAGACAAAGAACTGATGATGTGGATGTTAATTGGAGATAAAAAGATTTAAAAAGCCGTTTTATGATTAGTTTATAACCGATGAACTAAATGTGGGGAGGTCCAATATGGATTTCTATACAATTGTTGAAAAAGTAAGAAAAACAGGAAAAATTGAAAAAGGAACTAATGAAGTTACAAAAGCTGTAGAAAGGGGAACTGCTAAATTAGTAGTTTCTGCTAGCGATGTTGATCCTAAAGAAATTACACAACATCTAAAAATTTTGTGCAATGAAAAAGGCATAAAATATGGTGAAGTTGATAGTAAGAAAAAATTAGGGATTTCTGCAGGATTGCCAGTAGCTTGTTCAAGTATCGCTGTTCTTGAAACAGGAGATGCTGAAAAAGATATTGCAGCTTTAAAGTAATAGGAAATTAAAATGAATTTTTCAGATATGGGAAGTGTTGAAAGAGAAATTAAACAAACAATAGCTGATTGCCTTAAAGTTGAATTAAGTTCATTAAAAGATGAAAATACTTTTTATTCTTTAGGAATTGAATCTTTAACATTTATAGAAATAGCACTTTGTTTAGATGATAAATATTCATTTGGAGATGAAGATATAAGAGCTTTACGTACTGAAGCTGTGCTTGATAGAAAACAGCTATTTGAATATTTAACAGTTGGAAAATTTGTTGATTATATTACATCAAAATATGGAAGGGAGGTTTTAGCTCATACATAAAATGGAAACACAAACTCAAAGGAAATTGGTAAAATCTGGAGGAGGAGTTAGAGATAGAAGTTATAAGATGAAATTAGCAGTTCAAGGATTTAAAGGTGGACGTGCTTATCTAGGAAGAGTTACTTTTTTTGACGGATCTTCTTTAACTTTTAATAATTTAAGATATATTGGAGAAAGAGATAAGACATCTAAAGAAATTCCAAATCATGGTTATTATACAGATGGTGGAACACAAGTTCATTTAAGAGATGTAGAAAATATTTATTTAACAGATAGTATTGGAATTGAAAGTAGGTTATCTTTAACAGGACGTGCTTAAAATGGCAGATCAAAAACCTCAACAGCAAAAAAAAGAAAGAATGTCTTTAAGTAGTGATCAGCCTGCTCCTGCAATTGTTGAATCTATTGTTGGAAGAACAGGGTTTAGAGGAGAGGTAACTCAGGTTAAGGTTAAAGTTCTTGAAGGAAAAAATAGAGGAAGATCAATGAGAAGAAATGTTAAAGGTCCTGTAAGAATTAAAGATACTTTAATGTTAAGAGAAACTGAAATTGAAGCTAGAAAAATAAGAAGTAAAGTTACAAAGGGGACTTATACTTAAAATGAATGCAAATATTCCTCCAGTTAAAATAGAATATGACGGATCAATTGATGAATTGCCAGGGCAATTAGAAGGTATGCATTTTCTAATAAAAACTAAACCCAAAACTCCATATCATTCTTTAAGAGTTTTTCTTAATGGTGACAAGGTTAAATATAAAGAATCTTTAATTGCAAAAGGCAAAGAAAATGGATATCATGTTATCTCCATCGAAGGAGAATTATTATTAGAACTTGATCTTCAAAAAGGAGAAGATGTTTTAAGATTTAGACCAACATTAGATGCCCACACTTTGATATTTTATACAGAACCTGAATGGGGGGCTGCTTAAATGTCACAATGCTCTTTTTGCAAAAAAAATTATGATATTCCAAGAGGATTAACTTATGTATTAGATAATGGGGAAATTCTTTATTTTTGTTCTAGTAAGTGCAGAAAGAACCATAATCTTGGGAGAAGACCTGAGAAAGTTAATTGGATAAAAAAGAAGGATAAAAAAGAAGCTGTTGAAGAAAAGAAGGAATAAAAATATTCTTAGTATAATAATGGGAGATTAATAAGAAATATAACTTTCATGCAGAAAGATTTAAATATTATGTATTACATGTATTACAATGGTAAATATAACAGCTAAACTTAAGAGAGTTGGGAATTCACTTGGAATAATTGTTCCTTCTGATGTTGTAGATAATAATGATTTAAAAGAAGGAGAAGAATTATTTATCAACATACATGTTAATGAAGTATCTAGTGTTGGACAAATGTTAGCAGAGGCAAGAAGGCATAAATTAAACTTTAAGAGATCTACGCAAGAGATATTGGATGAAATAGATAGGGATTCCGACTAAAATGTATTTTTTTGATAGCTATGCGCTGATTGAAATTGTAAAAGGAAGTAAATTATATGATAGATTTAAAGATGTAAAACCTACTTGCATTATTCTTAATCTTTTTGAGTTGCATCAAGCTTTGCTTAGAGAGTTTAACAAACAAACAGCTGATTATTGGATTACTAAATTTGATTATATATTATTAGATATTTCAAATGAAAATATTATTGAGGCTTCAGATTTTAGATTTAAAAACAAAGCTAAAAAATTATCAATGACTGACTGTTTAGGTTATGTTGTTGCTTCAAAAAATAGTTTAAAGTTTCTTACTGGAGATAAAGAGTTTGAAGGTATGAATAATGTTGAGTCTGTGAAATAAACCTTTTAACGAAAAGGTTTCCAAAAGAAACTTTTGTAAAAGTTTCGCAAAACAACCTTTTTAGAAAAAGGTTTCCAAAACTAAAATAAATTTTTGTTACTACTTATTAATTAATATAAATAGAAAGATTTATAAATAGCTTATTTTTAGATAAATTATGGTTTTAAAACTAGATTCAACAAGAGAAGCATATAAGGCATTTCCTCAAGAAGGAACAGCTCAAATTGTGCAGCAAATGCCGAAATTGATAGCTGATGGTAGAGTTCCTATGAATGTTTCTCAACTGATGCAAAGAAGACTTGATGTTAGAAGTTCTGATCCGGAAATTAAAAATTCTTATATGGATAATTATTTTGATACTGGTGATGCTGTTGTATATCGTCCTGACGGAAGAGTAAAGATTGTTCTTGATTCTCAAACTTTAAGAGACATGACACCTGAAAGTCAAAGAAATAGTGGTGCCCTTGTCTTAACAAATGATGTTTATGATTCTTTACAAGGTGAAGAATTTAAGAAAGGAAAACTTGGAAAATTAAATGATGGTCTTTCAAGAGAAGATGTTAAAGCTCATCCAGTTTGGAAAGTTTTGGCAAGAGATCAAGCATTACTAAATGATTATACTGATTTTATATTTGGTGAATATCAACCAAGATTTTCTAAAGATTCAGCTCTTGATGATTTGAAACTTATGGGAATTTACCCAGGTTCTATTAATGGAACTGCTCCAGAAATGAGGGCGTGGTGTGTCTTCGGGCTCGTGGACTGGTCTGACGCTTGTGGCGGGAATGACCTTGACTGTGACGGTGGTCGTCTGCTTGGTATAGCGCCAGAGGCGCTTAGTGCGCCTGGCAAAGGTGCTTCAAACATAAAAGCATACACTATGGCAGACTTACAGGCTTTTGATGGTGCAGTAAAAGGATTAGAAGGTACACTACAACCTAACTTATTAAAGCCATTTGTTGATTTAAGAAAGAAACTTTAATCATATTCTACAATTTCTTATAAATAAAATTATTACAACAATCTTTTTATACTTTAGTTATTAGAATTTTAAGTCCTGGCAACCGTGGGCAACTACAAAGAATTTCAACAAATTCTTTGACAGGAAGTTTTAACAAACTTCCCTATGAGAAGCTGGGTTATACGCTCATTTACTATGGCAATTTATTGTCATAAAATACAACCACGACACCTAATGTGTGAAGTGGTGGTGATAATTAATAAGTGAATGGGCTATGCTCTGGGGCGTGGTATGTCAACAGGCTCGAGAACAGGTCTAACGCTAATGGCAGGAATGACCTTGACAATGACAATGGTCGTCTGCTTGGAATAACTCACTTTGTTGCAGGACTTTTTTTATTTAATTTTGAATTTAAAATCTTTTTCAAAATTCAATTAAAGATTTCCTTTTTGAAAATCTTTTTATTTTTTTTAAATTTATTTTTTGATTTGATACTTGCTATTACACAAGCAATCTCATCATATGTTATAGAAGAGTCATTTATTCTTTTCTTAACATCCCGTAGTTGCTCTTTTCTACTATATATGTTTCTTATAATCTTATGAATTTTTTCGTGTGGAAGAATTTTCCATACTGAAAGTTGTTTATGTTCTATTAAATTTGCTAAGTGTCCCCAAACGGTTGCCTCTTTGATTCCTTCTTTTATTGCAATGTCTTTTATACTAAGTCCTCGCTTATAATGGAACAAAGTTTTTTGAGCTGAAAATTGCAATTCACTTTCTTTAACCTGCTTAATATAATTAATATAGTTCTTCTTATTGTGAACTAGCAATTTATTGCCATGGGAGAAAGATGTATTAAAGTTTTTAATGAGATACTTTCTATATTTGTAAGTATTTGCATGTGAGCAATATGCTAACCAACCTTGTAATGATTCTAATGCTTTTTCTCTGCCTATAAACCCCTCATCAAATAATATCTTTAGATTGTTAAATTTTCTTTCGAAGTTTTTCAAATTGCTTTTTCTTATAAGTTTATGATAAAAGAAAACTCTGAAGCCTAAAAAGTTTATTCCACTATTTAATCGTAAAACATTTGACTTGCTTGGGTGTAGTTCTATTTTTAAACTTTCCTTCAGAAAATTATTAATTTGATTTTTCCATATTTCTAATTGATTTTTTGATTCATGCAGAATAACAAAGTCATCAACATATCTTATATAATATTTCGATCTTAGTTTGTGTTTTATAAAAATATCCAGTTCATTGAGGTATAAATTTGCAAAGAACTGGCTTGTTAAATTTCCTAATGGCATTCCCTTAGTTTTATTGTTTATTGCCAGTATCTGTTCAATAAGCCAGATAACTTTATCATCTTTAATCTTCTTCTTTATAATAGCTATAAGAGTTTGATGATCTATTTCCTCAAAATAATGTTTTATATCTGCCTTCAAAACATAAGCTTCTCTTATATTATTTTTTGATACTTTTCTTTTAAAGACGTCAAATCTTTCTAGTGCTTTTAACCCTCCCTTTCCTATTTGATTGGCATAAGAATCGTAAATAAAACCCTTTTCAAACATATGCACAATAATATTACACAGAGCATGATGAATAACCCTATCTCTAAAAGCTGATTTAGATATTTTTCTTGTTTTTGGATCTCTAAGAACAAACGTTTTTGGCGAGCAAGGTTCATATGTTTGATTAATAAGCTCCTCTTGTAATCTTTGCAAGTTTGTTTTAAGATTTCGTTGGAATCTTTTAACATATCTTCTTTTAGTCTTTCCTTTCTTTGCATTTTGCCAAGCTATCAATAAATTATTAAAACTACAAATTTCTCGGTAAATATTATAAAAATTCTTCATACTTTTATTTAATCTTTAACTTGATTAACTTTACTTATCCTCTCGTCGCTAGGAATTTCAATTTTATCGTCGATAAATTGGTATTTTTGTATAGAAAGCTTTTTAAAGCCAGATGGCTTTTTATAGGGGTAAATTTAAGAAAATTTTTCAAATTTTCTAGGTGATATTAACAATGGCAGAACAATATGATGCAAATAAACCTTTTAACGAAAAGGTTTCCAAAAGAAACTTTTGTAAAAGTTTCGCAAAACAACCTTTTAACGAAAAGGTTTCCAAAATTGGAGAATTATATTATGGCAGAAGAATATTCAGCAAAAAGTATTAAAGTTTTAGAAGGTTTAGAAGCAGTAAGGTTAAGGCCTGCAATGTATATAGGTTCGACCTCTAAAGAAGGACTTCATCATTGTTTTTATGAAGTAATTGATAATTCTATTGATGAAGTGCAGGGTGGTTTTGCTACTTTAATCGAAGTTATAATAAATAAAGATGGAAGTTTGACTGTTACAGATAATGGAAGAGGTATTCCTGTTGATAAACACGAATCTGGAAAGTCTGCTTTAGAAATTGTTATGACTAAACTTCATGCAGGAGGTAAGTTTGAGAATAAGGCCTATCAAATTTCAGGAGGTTTACATGGAGTCGGGGTTTCATGTGTAAACGCTTTATCTTCTAAATTAATAGTTCAGGTTAAAAGAGATGGTAAAATTCATGAACAGACTTATAAAATTGGGGTTCCTCAAGGTCCTGTTAAGGTTGTTGGAACAGTTAAGAATGGAGAAACAGGAACTTCTGTTACATTTTATCCAGATTCTGATATATTTTCAAGTGTAAATTTTGATTTTTCTATTATAGCTTCAAGAATTAGAGAGTTGGCTTTTTTAAATCCCTCTGGGAAAATAATTATTAAAGATGAAAGAGATGGTAAAAAAGAAGAATTTCATTATGAAGGTGGTTTAGTTGAATTTGTTAAATGGATAAATCGTTCAAAATCACCAATTCATAAGGCTATTTATTTTAAGAAACAGGCTGATTCTACAATTATAGAGGTTGGAGTGCAGTATGTTGATGGTTATCAAGAAAATATTTTTGGTTTTGTAAATACAATTAATACAGTTGAGGGTGGAACCCATATTTCTGGTTTCAAAACTGCATTAACAAGAGCTATAAATGATTATGCTACTAAAAAAGGTCTATTAAAAAATAGTGATAAGTTAACAGGAGATGATGTTCGTGAAGGACTTACTGCTATTGTGAGCATAAGAATTAAAGACCCCCAATTTGAAGGACAGACTAAAACTAAATTAGGAAATTCAGAAATAAAAGGTTATGTTGATTCTGTTTCTTCAATTGCACTAACAGAATTTTTTGAAGAAAATCCAGATATAGCAAACAAAATTGCAAACAAATGTTTATCAGCAGCTAAAGCAAGAGAAGCTGCAAGAAAGGCAAGAGATTTAGTTAGAAGAAAAACAGTTGTAGGATTTTCAGGATTGCCAGGAAAGCTAGCTGATTGTTCATCTAAAAAATTTGAGCAGACTGAACTTTATATCGTGGAAGGCGATTCGGCTGGAGGATGTTTTTCTGGAGATACAAAAATTGCATTAGCTGATGGAAGAAATATTTCATTTAAACAATTAGTTGAAGAAAATAAAATTGGTAAAAAGAATTTTTGTTATACTATTAATAATAGTGGAAATATTGGAATTAAAGAAATTAAGCATCCTAGAATTACTAAAAAAGATGCAGAAGTTATCAAAGTAATTTTGGATAATAATCAGGAAGTTGTTTGTACTCCTAATCATAAGTTTATGTTAAAAGATGGAAATTATAAAGAAGCAAAAGATTTGACTAAGGAAGATTCATTGATGCCATTGTATGAAAAAGAAATTAATATAATTCCTAAAAATAATCATAAAATAAAATTAATAGAAAGATTAAATCAAAGAATTGATGTTTATGATATTGAGGTTTCTAATACACATAATTTTGCTTTAGCTTCTGGAGTATTTGTTCATAATAGTGCAAAAATGGCTAGAGATAAAGAATTCCAGGCTATTTTACCTTTGAAGGGTAAACCATTAAATGTTGAAAAAGCAATGCCTGTTAAAGTTCTTGGAAATGATGAAATTGTTAATTTAATAACAGCTGTTGGTACAGGAATTAAAGAAAATTTTGATCTTAAAAAATTAAGATACGCTAAGGTTATAATAATGACTGATGCAGATGTTGATGGACAGCATATTAGGACTTTATTGTTAACATTTTTTTATAGATATGTTCCAGAGTTAATTGAAAATGGAAATATCTATGTTGCTATGTCCCCACTTTATAGAATTAGAAATAAGGGAAAGGCCCAGTATGTTTATTCTGATGAAGAGCTAGAAAAAGAGTCTAAAAAGTTAGGAGGAAATCCAGATGTTCAGAGATTTAAAGGATTAGGAGAGATGAATCCGGATCAGTTATGGGAAACAACTATGGATCCTAAAAAAAGAATTCTTAAGAAAATAACTGTTGATGATGCTGTTAGGGCTGATGAAGTATTTGCAATGTTGATGGGAGATGCTGTTGGTCCTAGGAGAAAATTCATTGAATTAAATGCAAATATTGCTGAGCTGGATATATAGGAGATTTTTATGAGAAAAACTATTATTGGAGTTATGGGTCCTGGAAAGGGAGCAACTGAAGAAGATATTAGAAATGCAATGGAAATTGGTATGCTAATTGCAGAAAATGAATGGATATTATTAAGTGGAGGTAGAAAAAGAGGAGTTATGGGGGCTGTTAATGAAGGAGCAAAAAGTAAAAATGGATTAACTCTTGGAATTTTGCCTGATGATGATGAATCTCAAATTTCTGATAATGTGGATATAGCTATCTTTTCAAATATGCATAGTGGTAGAAATTATATTAATGTTTTATCTAGTGATGTTGTAATTGCTTGCGGTATTAATTCAGGTACTTCATCTGAAATTTCTCTTGCATTAAGTGCTGATAAAAATGTCATTTTATTAAATAATAATGAGTCAAGTAAAGAATTTTTTAAGAGTATTGGTGAAGGTTTAATTCATATTGTACATACTCCTAAAGAAGCTATAGAAAAAACTAAAGAAATATTAAATTCAAAATGAAGAAAAAAACAGATGAAAATGAAGAAGATGAACTAGATGAATCTTCTGAAGAAGATGATAATGATGAGTCTAATGGTAATTCTGAATCTGAAAATGAAAAAGACTTTGATGAAGATATAGAGACTCTTTCTAGAGAAGAAATTAATCTTAAGGATTTAGGAGAAGATAGAACTGTTAATACTGAGATATCTGGTGAAATGCAGAAAGCATATATTGATTATGCTATGTCAGTTATTGTATCTAGAGCTTTACCTGCTGTTGAAGATGGTTTAAAGCCTGTTCATAGAAGAATTCTTTATGCAATGGACCAAATGGGCTTGGATAAAGGTCCAACAAAAAAATCAGCAAGTATTGTCGGAGATGTTATGGGAAAATATCACCCTCATGGAGATGTTGCTATTTATGATTCTTTAGTTAGAATGGCTCAAGACTTTTCTTTAAGATATCCTTTAATTCATGGTCAGGGAAATTTTGGTTGTTTTACTGCTGATACTAAAGTTAAATTAGTAGATGGAAGGGATTTATCATTTGCTGATTTGATTGAAGAACACCAAAAAGGAAAACGTAATTTTACCCTTTCAGTGAATGAAGATGGAAATGTAATAATTACAGAGATAAAGAACCCAAGATTAACACAAAAAAATGTAGAAATAATGAAAGTCACTTTGGATAATGGGGAAGAGATAAAATGTACTTTGAATCATAAATTTATGTTAAGAGATGGAAGTTATAAAGAAGCACAATATTTACAATCTGGTAATTCTTTGATGCCTGTTTACTTTAAATTATCTACTAAAGATGATGGCCAGAAAGTTATTGGTTATAGTATGGTTTTCCAGCCTAAATCAAACGAATGGAGTTTCTTCCATTACCTTTCTGATAAATGGAATTTAGAAAATGGAATATATTCTGTTTCTGCTGGGAGAGTAAGACATCATATAGACTTTAATAAATTAAATAATAATCCAGATAATATAAGAAGAATGCATTGGAAAGATCATTGGTTATTACATTCTTCTTTAACTTCATTTAAACATAAAAATGACCAAGAATATGTAAAAAAATTAGAAGAAGGAAGAAAAGTATTTTGGGAGAATAATCAAAATAGAATTAATTATTCAACTAGAATGCGTAGTAGAAATATTGAAAATTGGAAAGATCAAACTTATAGGGCTGAAATGAGTTTAACTTTAAGTGAAGTTAATAAAAAATATTTGGCTGAACATCCTGAAAGAATCGAAGAAATCCGTAGAACTGCATCATTGACTATGAAAAAAATGTGGCTTAGTCCAGATTATAAAAACTTATTTAATGAGAAAATTACTGCATCTAACAAGAGAAGAGAAACTAATTTAACAGGAAAAAAGAATTTTTTAAATATATGTGATTATCTGAAAAAAAATAATTTATTTATAAACAAGGAAAATTTTGAAAAAGCAAGAATTGAAGTATTTGGTGGAAAAAACTTTACAAGCTGGGAACATGGTTTAACTAAATATTATAATAAAAATAATAATTTACTTCTGGCTGAGCTGAATGGTAATCATAAAGTTGTTAAGACTGAATTTTTAAGAGAATTTCAGGATGTTTATGATTTAACTATAGATAAAACACATAATTTTTCTTTATCTTCTGGAGTATTTGTTCATAATTCAATGGATGGTGATAGGGCTGCTGCTCAGAGATATACAGAAGCTAAATTAGATAAAATATCTTTGGAATTGTTGCAAGATTTAGATAAAGAAACAGTTCCATTTGTAAATACTTATGATAATTCTAGAAAAGAACCAATAGTTCTTCCTGGAAAAGTTCCTAACTTGCTTATTAATGGTTCTTCAGGAATTGCGGTTGGAATGGCAACAAATATTCCCCCCCATAACCTAGTAGAAGTTTGTGATGCTATAACTGTTTTGATTGATAAACCAAACACTGAAATTAAAGATTTGCTTGAGATAATTAAAGGTCCTGATTTTCCAACTGGAGGAGTAATGGTTGCTGAAAATTTATTGGAAATGTATTCTACTGGAAAAGGGGCAGTGACATTAAGGGGAAATGTTAAAACAGAGTCTGCAAAAAATAAAGAAGTAGTTGTTATTAATGAAATTCCTTATCAGGTTAATAAATCTGAATTAGTAAAACAAATTGCAGAGCTTGCAAGAGATAAAAAATTAACAGATGTAAGTGATATTAGAGATGAGTCTGCTAAAGGTAAAGTAAGAATTGTGATAGAACTAAGAAAAGGTGTTGATTCTAAATTTACTATAAACAGACTTTACAAAAGTACTAATTTGCAGACTAGATTTAATTCTACTTTTGTTGCTTTAGATAATGGTATTCCAAAAACAATGAATTTAAAACATATTTTAGAAGCTTACATTTTACATAGAAGAAAGATGGTCAGAAAAAGATCAGAATTTGATTTTAGGAAGGCTGAAGCAAGATTACACATTGTTGAAGGATTATTAATTGCCCAAAAACAGATTGATAAAATTATTGAATCAATTAAAAAAAGTAAAGGTACTCAAGAAGCTTCTGAGAATTTACAGCATAAATTTTCTTTGTCTAAGAAACAGGCTGAAGCAATTCTTGAAATAACTCTGAAACAATTAACAGCTTTGGAAAGAGAAAAACTTGAGAATGAGGAAAAGTTTTTGAAACAACTAATAAAAGAATTAAAGTTAATTCTTGATGATGAAAAAGAAATACTTAAGATAATTAAAAAAGAATTAAATGAGTTAAAGAAAAATTATGGGGATGAGAGAAGAACTAGAGTTATTAAGGTTATTAAAGAAATTGAAGAAAAAGATCTAGTTTTAAAACAAGATGTTGTAATTACAATAACTGAAAAAGGATACATAAAAAGAATGCCTTTCAAATCTTATAATGAACAAAAACGTGGTGGTAAAGGTGTTATTGGAACTGATCTTTCAACAGATGATTTTGTTAAACAGTTGTTAACTTGTTCAACTCACGACTATTTGTTATTGTTTACAAGGCGTGGAAGATTAATGTGGTTGAAGGCGCATAAAGTTCCTGAAACTCAGAGGTATGGTAAAGGTCAGGCAATTGTTAATTTACTTAATATTAAGGACGATGAAATATCAAGTGTTATGCCTGTAAAAGATTTCAAGGATTATTTGTTTATGGTTACTAAAAAAGGAATGGTTAAGAAAATAAACTTAAGCATGTTTGCAAAGCCTAGAAATGTTGGAGTGAGAATAATTAATTTACCTGCTGATAATTCTGATTCTGTTGTAGATGTTAAAAGGATTATGGACAAACAACAGGTTATGTTAATGAGTGCAGATGGACAGGCAATTAGATTTAACTCTGATGAAGTTAGAAATATGGGTAGAGCAAGTTATGGGGTTGCTGGAATAAAATTAGATAAAGGAGATGAGGTTGTTTCAATGGAAATAGTTCCTATGGAAAAAACTAAGAGTAATATTTTAACAATTACTGAAAAAGGTTATGGTAAAAGATCTGAGATTGATGATTATAGACTTACAGGAAGAGCTGGAAAAGGAGTTATTAATCTTAAAGTTTCTGAAAAAACTGGAAAGGTTATAAGAACTATTGAACTTGATGAGAAAGATACTATTGTTGTTACAACAAAAAAAGGAATGGCAATAAGGACTAAAGCTAAAGCTATTAGGGTTATGGGAAGAGCTGCTCAGGGTGTTAGAATTATTAACCTGAAACAAGGGGATAGAGTTGGTGATGTTGCTAAGCTAGTTGAAGCTCCTGAAGAGATTTTCACCGAGTGATAAATTGAGGGCTGTATTAGTCTGAAGTTGGACTATACGTATCTCTTATCCATGTTTCTCTTTCTTTTTCATGTTCAAGACTAACTGGATCATAGTTAGTTTGCACTTTTGTTTGATATATTGATTCCATCATAAAACTTTAGAAATAATTTATATGGAGATTATTAAATCACTAAGTGTTTAATAATCCCAGCTAGAATAGTTGATAGATAATCAATATTTATTCTAGTGTTATTCATTTTGTTTTGATGTATAAGAAGTTTATATACTTTTAGTTTTTAAGAGATATTTTCTTAAAACCAGTATATTTGTGTAAAACTGTTGGAATGTTTATTGAACCGTCTTTATTCTGGTTATTTTCTAAAATACATACAAGGATTCTTGATGTTGCTAAAGCAGTATTGTTTAATGTGTGAATAACTATTCTTTTATTTTCTTCATTTAGAAATCTTATATTATGATCTCTTGCTTGGTAATCAGTAATATTTGAAAGAGACATTACTTCTCCATAAGATTTTGTTGTTGGTCTCCAGACTTCAAAATCTGCACTTCTATATTTCCATTTTGCTAAGTCTCCTGTGCATAATTCAATTATTCTGAATGGTAGTTTTAATGCTTTTAATATTTCTACAGAATTTTTCATTAATTCTGAATAGTATTTTTCAGATTCTTCCGGCTTGCAAAAAATAAATTGTTCTATTTTATTGAATTGATGTGTACGCCATAAACCTTTTTCATTAATACCATGAGAACCTATTTCTTTTCTAAAACACATTGAATAAGAGAAATATTTTTTAGGGAGCTCTTCTTTTTTGAATAAAGAATCTTTATGCATTGCCATAAGTGCATGCTCTGCTGTGCCTATTAAAGCTAAATCTGTATCTTTTATTTCATAAATAGAATTTGCTAAGCTTTCCATGCCTTCAGAAGTTGTAAGAATATCTTTTTTTATCATTAATGGAGGTTCTATGTATTCGTATTTCTTTTTTCTCATGAAATCTATTGTAAATCTTATTAAGGCTTGATTTAAAATAGCTAGTTCGTTTTTTAAATAGTAAAACCCATTTCCAGAAACTTTTGCAGATTCTTCAAAACCTATAATATTAAGTTTTTCTGATAATTCAACATGGTTTTTTATAGAAAAACTGAATTTTCTTGGTTTTCCCCATTTTTTTATTTCTACGTTTTCGGTTGAATCTTTTCCAATTGGAGTTTGTTTTGATATGATATTTGGTAAACTTTTTAAAATTGTATCCCTTTTATTTTGTAAGTTATCTGATTCTAATTCTGTTTTTTTTATCAAGTTTGGAAGGTTTTTTGCTTCTAAAATTAAGATCTTTGCTTTTTTATCATCGCCTGATTTCTTTAGTTTATTTATTTCTTCAGAAATTTGATTTCTTTTAGATCTTAACTTATCTGTTTCTAATTTTTTCTCACGCCATTTTTTATCTAGTTTTAGTATTTCATCAACTTCAATTGTTTTCCTATCTGCCTTTAATTGGTTTTTCTTTACTAATTCGGGATTTTCACGCACGAGATTTATGTCCAACATATAAGAGAATTGCTTATATTATATATAAATCTTTTTAAAGAATTTTATAAATTATTATTAATGGTTGATAAAGATTTGTTAAATAAATTAGATTCAGAAGGAATTATAGATAAAAGGCATGTTTTATGGTGGCAGCTTGGTTTTGAAGGCAGAAGAGTTTTAACAGAAGAAGAATTTAATTCTGGTTTGCAGGAAGTTGATCATGAATGTTATCTTAAAGATAATCCTGAATCTAAAGGTGTTGAAAAAGTGAATATTTGGAAAGAGAAATATGCCCCTATTTTTATTAAAAATACTAATTTGGATGGAATACAAATACCTTCTTTTGTTTCTGTCAGACCGCTTTTAGATTACCGTGGTTTGGAAAGTCCACTAGTTTCAAGTTTTCCTTTGCAATTATATTATTCTCCACATATTAGGGGAGTTGTTGTTGAGAAGACAAATGATTTTCTTTTTTGGAATCCTTTTATTGTTTATGAAAATTTAAATTGTTGGAGAACTTATGCTATTAAACCAGAAGGAGAAAGTTTGCCTATTATGCTCCAACCTATTGCTCCACATAGATTTTATAAAAATTTATCCCGATGTTTAAGAACTGGTAAAAGAGCACAGAAAAAATACAAAAAGATTAATTGTAAAAGTAAAGATTCTGAAAGAGTTGTACCTTATTATGAATTTGATGCTTTATCTAGAAATTTCACAGTTTATCCAGCTAATGTATTTCAAGATAGACTTGATTTGCCAGTTATCTTACAGGGTAATCCAGATACAGGTATCCCTAAAATAATTGGGTCTGGAACTATTTATTTTGATGATGAAATGGAATCTGAGCAAATCTGTTATTTGGAATTAAATGATAGAGAGTTAAAATCAGCTAAATTATCACTTATAAGAAGGCTTGGAAGTATAAGAAAGAAGATATAAATTTTTTTAAGTATTGGTTTTCTCTGTTTTTTATGAACAAAGAGGAAAGTTATGCCTTAATTATTGCATTTATTATTGCTATAACTATTTTTATAGGTTCTTCAATAGTTTTTCCAAGTTTACAAGGAATTGGAGGTCTTAATCTTAAATCTACAACATATCATTTTTCTATATATTTCTTTTTATGTGCTTTCTTTCTTTTAGCACTTTCTCCTAAAGGTAATCTTAGTAATAATGTTCTTGTTGTTGTATTATCTTTTTTATATGCAGCTTCTGATGAGATTCATCAGTTATTTACACCTGGAAGAAGTTTTTCTTATTGGGATATTTTTGTTGATTTATTTGGTATTTTGCTTGCTGCTTTATTATATTCAATATTTAGATTATGGCAAAAACAAAAGGCTTAAAACGAGCTTTTTTCTTGTATTTTTACCATTACACTAAAGGCTGTAGTGGAGGGTATCTCGCTCGCGGCGCGAGATACCTACTTTTTTATGTTTTTTTAGTATGGTAAGATTTTTAAACCAATTTTAACCATATAAACTATGAACCTTTTAGAAAAAGGTTCCCAAAAACTAAAATAAATCAAAATGGCCACTGTAAGAATTAAGCTAAGTAGTATTGATGTAACTCAACTTAATGAGATTACTGATACAATAAAAGATATAGCAAAGAAAGCTGGAGTTGCAGCTAAAGGCCCAATTCCTTTACCTACAAGAAGGTTAAAGGTAACTACAAGAAAATCTCCTTGTGGTGATGGTACTGCTACTTTTGATAGATTTGAAATGAGAATACATAAGAAAATAATTGATCTTCCAAGTAATGATAAAGTTCTTCATTCTGTTATGAGACTTCCAATTCCAAGAAGTGTTAATATTAAGATAGAAATGAAGGAATAATTTTAAATTATATCTTTTTTCATATAATTATTTTTAAACCTAGTATTTTTATTGTTTTTATGAAAAGAGGTAAGCTTATTGTTATTGAAGGAACTGATGCTTCTGGTAAAGCGACTCAAACAAAATTATTATTAGGTAGACTTAATCAAGAAGGTTATGCTACTGAGTCTATGAGTTTCCCAAGATATGAAACTCCTACTGGACAGGTAGTAAAAATGTATTTAGGTAAACCACCTTATTTACAGGAATTTGGACCTTCTAATTCTGTTGACCCTAAAATTGCTTCAACATGGTATGCTTTAGACAGGCTTGCTGCAAAACCTGAAATTGAAGATATTTTAATGTCTGGAATGAATTTAGCTGTTGATAGATATGTGGAGTCTAATCTAGCTCATCAAGGCGGAAAAATGGTACCTAAACAAAGAGAGAGTTTTTTTGAATGGGGGCATACTTTTGAGTATGGAATTTTAGGTTTGCCAATTCCCAGCATTGTTGTTTTTTTACATATGCCATATAAAATTGGGATGGAATTAAAAAAAGGTATGAAAGAAGCTCCTGATGGACATGAATCAAATGAAGAACATCTCAGAAGTGCAGAAGAAACATATTTAGAACTTACTAGAAAATATGGATGGGAAAAAGTTATATGCACTAAAGCTGGTAGTATTGATAATTTAAGAACACCAGAAGATATTGGAAAAGAGGTTTTTAATAAGGTCGTAAGAATTTTTAAGTAATTATAATCTTAAATTATGATCTGGAAGGTCTTTTGAATGATTATCTAAACGTCCAGAAGCTAAACAATCCCAGCATGTATGAACTTGTCCATTTGGCTCTTTTACTATCCCAGTGTTTTTGCATTTTTGGCAAAATTTATCTTTTTGATTATAATCTTCCATATAAAATATAACTGAAGAGGGTTTTTAATTATTGTTATAGTTTAATTTATCTTAGTTTGATTTTTGGTGTGAGTGATTGTTCTAATGGTAACAATTACCTAAGGTTTTTACTTAAAATCTTTCTTGTTACTAATCTAAGTACAATTGCTATTGCAGAGATAAGAGGAAGAATTAAAACAAACAAGAAAATAAAAGCAGGAATAGTTTCAAAAGGATCATTTAATAAATCTTGAAAAAAAGAGGATTCTGAACGAAATGATATTGCACCCCAACCCTCATAAACTCCTATTGTCGTAATTAAGGAAATAATAATGATTAAAGTTACTATTATGTATTTAATATTTGATTTCATATTTCTATTAATAAAAGAATGTATATAAACTTTCTCAATTTCTATTTTTATCAACTAAATTTCAAGTCCAGCTGACTTTACTTCTTTATGAAAGTGTGAAATAAAACTGTCAGCTCTTTTTTCATTTCTTTAGGCATTTCTGACTTAAGTTCATGAGATAAAGATATTGCATAGGCTTGCATTTCATCATTTAGCACTTTTTTGTTATACCCTCCAAGAGAAAGCAGTTCTTTTCTTATATGATTTAAAGAGTATTTTTTCATTATGTTAATCGCCTCTTTTTTGTATGCTGGATGTGTATAAAACAATCCATGTGCTAATTCGTGTTTTAATATCTCTACATGTGCTTTTCCATGAACAGCAATTATGTAAAAATCATGTTTTTCATTTCTAAATAACTTAAGTATCATCTTTTCGTTTTTAGATAAAGGATCAAAATGCCCCTGATAAAATCTTTTGAGTACTCTTGAAGGAATATTAAATCCATCCCATTCTTGATAGTAGGTAAATTTTCCTTTTAACTTTGTGTACCATTGTTTAAATTCTTTATGAGTAAATACTTTATCCATAAATTTTGGAGATTCATAATGCTCCTGAAATCTTAAAAATGTGCGAGCCATATCATTTTGTTTTCTAAAATGAACAAGATATATATATTTAGTCAGTCTCTTTTTTTTCATTAAAACCTTTGAGTATTCTTTCCCCATATTTTAATTTTCTCTTTTTATAGAAAGTACAATTAAATTTAGTATATAAATTAGTTTCAATTATTTATCTCAAAGCTTTCTTTTGGCTTTGGGAAGAAATCAAATCTTAGCATGAAATGATCAGAATCTCCTTCCTTAACTGAAGTTTCTATATCTGTATTACTTAAAGTATGAAATATATGATCATAATCTCTTTTAAACCATTTTAGTAATTTTATTGATGGGAAAGTTGGAGTTATTCTTGTTTGCATTCCTAACTCCTTGAACTTTTTATGTTTATTCAGTTTTTTTATTGGTTCATTAAAGTCTCCCATTAATACTATATTTCTACCTGAGTTTTTATGCTGAGTTATAAAGTCTGATATTTCTGTAAGTTGTTTTAAACGGATTTTTTTAGATAAAGCTAGATGAATCCCTATAACTATTAAATTTTCTTTTTCTATGTCTATGACACAAAAACTTCCTTCATTAATAATACTTTTTCCTTTTGTTATGTCTACAATAATTTCATTACCTTCATATTTTGAAGCAAGTACTGTACAAAGATCAAGTCCATCTTCTCTGTCTGAAGATTTTCCTATTGAAAATGCTTTGTAACCTATAGATTTTAAAAAATTTGTTAATTTCTCTTTTTGTAATTCATAGATTACTTCATTTATACATATTAAGTCCGCATTTGATTCTTTTATCATTTCATTTACTTTAGAAAGATCTTTTGTTTTTTCTTTTATTACATCCTTTGCCCTTCTTGCATATAAGTAGTAGTGATGTTTCATATTTGCCATTATAGCATTTCCTTTCATTCCTCCAAAGATGTTATATGTTACACATTTCATTTTTTCTTTATCCTATTTATAACTTTTATTTATAAATCTTGTTAATGTTATATTATTTAGAAGCATCACCAATATAAATTCTTTATGAAAGATTATCTCTTCTCAAGTACAAACCAGCTAGACCTAATCCAAATGAAATGTATGCTATTGCTGCTGATCCTATCATTGTGTAATTATTAACTTCTTGAGAATTTGATTCATTAAGTGTACTAATTCCAATAACACTTTCAAAACCTCCCAAAAGTGCAGCTCCTAGACATATTTTTGATAATTGTGAATGTGTTTTATTTTCCATATATTAGCTTGTTTCACTTGTTTTTATTGTTTTTTATATAATGGATACATAATAAAAATATTTATAAATGATTTTTACATACTTTATATAATAAAAGAGGGTTATATGAGGAAATTATTTATTCTCGGGATATTTTTACTATTAGTTGGGAGTGTGTATGCTGCAGAAGTTAATATTAATATTGAAACTCTTCCAGATCATACTCTTATAGTAAGTGCTTTAGATGGTGATGCTGTTTACAATCTTTTAGACAGTAAGAAAGTAAATTCTGATTCTTCTGGTAAAGCAGAAATAACTCTTACTGTTAATACTAATGTTATAGATTTAGGTGTTACATTAAGTAAAGATGGTAGTAAAATACTTTATAATAGGTTTGAAGATTACAACATAAACAGTCCTATTTCTCTTAAAATAATGCCTGGAGGGTATATTGGTGATGCAGCTAGTGATCCAGCTTTACTAACAAATAATGCAAATACAACTGAACCAAATAGTTCTAATGATTCTGAAGTGTTAGTGCCTTTAGAAAATGATAGCACACTGGTTAATGGGGATTCTGTAGATGCTGAAATTAGTTCTAATGATACAAATAACCGAAAATTTACAGGTTTTTCAATAAATAAAACAGGAGAAATACTTAAGAAAAATTGGTATTATCCAGTTGGAGCTGTTCTTCTTCTTGTAGTTATACTTGTTGTTTTTTTAGGTATGAGATCAATGCCTATGAAAAAACAAGAAGTAGTAAATAATCCCGATAAGCCTATAGTGTACAAAAAATATTATGATTTTGAAAAAGAAGAGGATCAAGAAGATCCAAGGATAAAATCAGCAGAAGATAAAATCGCTCAGGCTCAAAAAGAACTAAAAATGATTAAGAATGAAGAAGAGATAAAAAAAGCTGAACAGAAACTTAAGGATGATCAAGATAGATTAGAAAGGCTTAGAAAAGGTGGTTTTTAGGGAAATAACCACCTGACTTTATTACCATCTCCAACTTTTTTTCCAAGTAATCCTTGTGCTTCAGCTAAGCCAATTTCTTTTTCAAGACCATATTCTTTACCAAATTTCATATTATCAGTAATTTGTAAATGTTCATTCCATGTTTGAGGAAGCCTATTAAATTCCCTTTGGCTTTCTCTTCTATATTCCTCAATGAAAAATATAGGGTATCCAAATACCTCAACCTTTCCATACCAAGCAATTGGAAGAGGATTGTTTTTAATATCATGTAAAGTGTTAACTGATTTATATGTAATTATTGGAAATAATAGTATTGCTGCAATAGATAAGTACTTTTTAAACTTCATTTTAATCTAAACCAAAAGATTCAGTAAATTCTGCTATTAAAGTATACTTTTTGAGATATTCATGACCTTTTTCAGTTATTGAGTATGTTTTTCCAGTTTTTGTTTTAGTTTCTTTTACGAATTGTTTTTCAATTAGATCTTTTAGATATTCTTCCATCATTTGATGAGAAAGATTAGATTTGTATAAAATATGTGTTGGTTTTATTTTACCGTTACGACTATTTATAACTTGAAGTATATCTCTGATTATTTCTAATTTATTCCTTTTCTTGTTCATTTTATTATTATCGAAAGTCTTACTAAAATCAGAATATATGCAATTAATTCAAATATATGTCCAGCTACATAATACACATACTGGGTTGTTGAGAAGATGAATATTATATGGCTTACTACAAGAGCCAAGAATGCTGCAAAAACAAGTATTGACTTTATATTTTTGTTACGCTTAACTTGGTATGCAAAGTGAATTAAAAGAAAAGCTAAAAGTATTGATGATAGTATCTGAAATGTAAATCCTTTATTGAAACTTGTTACTATTCCTACTAAAGAAGTAAGAAGTATTATTATGTATATTGATTTATTCTTTTCTTTTAGAGTGGTATAATTTAGGGTTACTAAACCAACTATGAATAATAACATATAGAAATATATTCCTAAAGCTCCCAGGGAGACAAATTGTTGAAAAGACAGAACTTTTATACTTTCATTTAACTGATCTAATAAAAATAAGTTAATTAGCGACCATATAATATAAGAAAGTGATATAAATGTAAAGCCTAGTCCAAATAGTCTAAATTCGTTTTGTTTTGATAAATTGTAAACTTTAAATGATAAAAAAGCTACTAAAGCTGTTACTACTGCAAATATTATTTCAAACACTATACTTGTTGTAAAGAACCAATTTGGTATGTAATATAGGCTTGTCATAATTTAATATTCAGTTTTTCCTTTTTAAGTCTTATGGATTTCTTCTCTTTATTGCCTTTCCCTAAGACTTCTCTTTATCTTTCTTTAACAAGTCCTTTATAAACCCTAATCTTAAGTTAAATATCCTTAAGTGGAGGTGTAAATTTAAAATGAAACAAAATATCAACTCAAGAAGTAAAGAAAAAACAAATAAATATGAGAAAAACTCAGTGAGTTTTAATTCAGTGACTCCTCCCCCTCCCCATGCCTCTTAACAACCTTATATTATATTTTTCCCTTTTTTCACATAACAAATTTAGAGGGCGTGTATGACTTGTACTTATGTTGTGCACGCCCCTACTCTTTTATCAGTTTTTTTAACGACCCAAATTTATACATTTTATTATTTCCTATAATGTGAACATAAAAATTCTTAAGAATTTTTTTAGGTATTATACAATTATTATCACTTAAATGCTCATTTAAGCTTGTTCCTTCAACTAGAGGCAAAAAACTTGGTAAAATTATCACTTCTTTAGTTTTATATTTTCCAATTAGGAAGCACTTATACTTTTCAGCCTTTATGTTTTGAGAATCTCTTAGTATTATAGCTGGATGTAAATGACCCATGACAATATATTTTATTTTTTTATCAAAGGCTTCTTTTATTTCTATATCTCCGTGAATGAAAGCTGTATCTTCTTCTATGTAGTAATTAACTAATTTTTTATCTGCTATTTCTGCTATTTTTTCATGGTTTCCTTTAAGAGCAATTATATTTTTTTCACTTACATATTTACCAATTAATGCATTTAGCTCAACAAATAAATTTTTTTCACTTTTATTATATCCAAAGAAATGTTTTATATCTCCTAGAAAAATTACTTTTTTTACTTTATATCCTTTTTTTCTTATCAGCTCAAATATATTACTCAAGTCGTCTTTTGTCTGCTTAAACTGGGTAGCGGGGATTAAACTTCCGGTTTCTCTTAACATGTATTCATATCCTAAGTGTAAATCTCCAATTACTAAAATACCTTTTTGTGGGAAAAATAAACATTTACCTATAAATCCATATTTCATTTAATATTAAACAAGAATTGGTTTAAAAGCTTAATTTTTTACAGCCTTTTTTACTTCTTTCCTATGCTTTTCAGTTTTAGAGTTAAATTTCTGAGATAAAATAATTAACTCAGCAACTAGAATAATTAGTAACATTATTGTACTAAAATATATAGTTGTTATGTTTTCCATGTTATTATTTATTTTTTTAAGTTATAAAGGTTATTATTCTTCACCTATAACCTTCATGTGAAGCTCGTGCATTCTTTTTAGGAATTTTTGTTTGTCTTCTATTTTTATTAAATCTGAGTGGCCTTGTAAAATAAGGTTTAAAGTAAAAGGACTTGGTAGCTTAACTTGTTTTATTTCTATTTCTATTTCATTTGACTTAATTAAATCAAGGACCTTTTTTGTATTTTCTATATCTAAAACATCTTCTAAAACCTCTCTTCTGGCTTCATTAAGTATAGGGAAATTTTTTGAAACTTTTTTTACAGCAGCCATTAAGAAATGGGATTTCATTTGTTGTTTTCCCACTGTTTTACTATATCCCTTGTAAGTACGAATAATCATTAAAGACCTTGTGGCGCAATGTCTGAATCTTCTTGCTAAAAGGTCTGTTTTTTCTATTGCTTCAACTAAAACTTCTCTTAAATTTTTTGAATTCAGAAATTTAATTGCTTTTTCTATTTTTAGTGATTCTCCGGCAATATAAAACCCAGAATCTGTCACTCCTAATTCTATATCTCTTCCTCCTGCCTGTCCCATTAAATATCCTAAAGCTCTTGATAATGCATCGTTAACTCTACGGCCGTACATACTATTAAACAAAAGATAATTTTTTTCACCTTTATACTGCTCTATAATAATTTTTTTTGAAGTGGGTATTTCTGAAAACTTGTGTTGTTCATAATAAAAATTATAGATTGCATTTGCAGTTCCATCCTGAACATATAAATGTTCTTTAATGAACTTGATAGTTTCTTCTTTTTTATTTTTTTTATCAAATTTTTCTTTTATTAATAATCTAAATCTGTTTATCTCATTTGCAGTATCAAAACTTAATGGAAGTTGCTCTGAAAACCATGAAGGAATTGTCGGGTTTCTATGCAATGCTGATCTGACATAGAGGTTCATACCCCTAACATACCCATATTCATATTTACTTCCACCTAAGACAAAAACATCTCCTCTTTTCATTCTTTCTAAAAATGATTCATCTATAACCCCTATTTTTTGTTCTTCTCCACCGCCTGCTAATTTTACTGTTATAAATGATTCTTCAGGAATTGTACCAATGTTTGTTAGATATATAACCCTAGCTAACTTACCTCTTTTACCAATCATCTTTGTTTCAGGATCATACCATATTTTTCCATAAACACTTGATTTTTCTAATGCATATTCTCCTGCAAGATAGCTTATAATATCATAAAAATCATTTTTACTTAATTCATAATAACAATAACTTTTTTTTATGAGCTCAAGAATTTCTTCTATATTCCATTGTTTGTAAATTGCCATGCCATAAATTTGCTGGGCTAAAACATCTAAGGCATTTTTTGGTATTTGTATTTTGTTAATTTTTTTTTCCATCATTTCTTTTTGTATAATGGAGCATTCAACTAAATCTTCTCTGTCATTTACTATAAATCTGCCCTTTGCAACTTCATGTAGTTTATGTCCAGCTCTTCCAAGCCTTTGTAAAGCTCTTGCAGAAGATTTTGGAGACCCAAGCATTATTACTAAGTCTATATAACCTATGTCAATTCCTAACTCTAAACTTGTAGAACATACAACTGCCTTTAATTTCCCATCTCTTAAACGTTCTTCTATGTCAAATCTATGACTTTTACTTAGTGATCCATGGTGGGCTGCAATGTTATCATCTCCATAAATTGTCGGAAATTTATCCTTTAAATGAGCAACTACTCTTTCTGTAGCAGCTCTAGTGTTTGTAAAAACAAGAGTTGTCTGATGTTCTTGTATTAAAGAGTCTATTAATCCATAAATATCATTTTGAATATTAATATCTTCTATTAAATTATCACTAGGAGATAAAACCTGGACATCTATTTTTTTTCTTAAAGGAACCTCAGCTATTTCAACTTCTCTTTCTTCTGAAATTCCAACTAAAAATTTAGCTACTTCTTCTAAAGGAGATATTGTAGCACTTAAACCTATTTTTACAGGGAAAATTTTACTTACTTCATTTAATCTTTCTAGTGTAATTGACAAATATGTCCCTCTTTTATTATCTAAAGCATGTATTTCATCAACAATACAAAATTCTACCATTTGCAAATGCTCTACAAATTTTTTACTTGTTAACATAATTGCCAAAGATTCTGGTGTTGTAATCATTATATGTGGGGGACTTTTAGCCATTTTTGCTTTTTCAGCAACTGTAGTATCTCCTGTTCTTAAACCAACTCGAATTTTTTGCAGGTTGATGTTTTTAGTTTTAGCTAAAGTTTCAATTTGTTCTAAAGGCTCTATGAGGTTTTTATGAATGTCATTGCTTAATGCCTTTAATGGAGAGGTGTATACACAATAAACTCTATTTTCAAGTTCATTTTTCTCAGCTAGAATAATTAAATAATTTAATATGGAAAGGAAGGCTGTTAAGGTTTTTGTTCCTCCTGTAGGTGCTGATATGAGAATGTTCTTTCTTTCCCATATTGCTGGAACCCCATATCTTTGGGTTATTGAAAATTCTTTGAATTTTGAAAAAAACCATTCTTTTACTAAAGGATGTAAGGCTTTCACTATTTGAGCATCTGTTCTTTCAATAGCTGATGTTACCTTGGTCATGGTTAGAATAAGTCATCCTTTTTGTAAGGATAATTTATGATAATCAAGTTTTAAAAATCTTATTAATAACTAAAGAATGAACAATTATATCTGATAGTCTTCTTGATTATCTACTTGATCAACTTTGTACTCTTCTTTTATTCTTTCAATATGCTCAAGATAGTTAGTCCATCTTTGCATTGGTATTGGCGGCATATTTTCTGAAGTAAAACATACTTCTCCATTAATAATTTCCATCTCTTTGTATTGACTTAAAATAACTGGCATAACCTGATTATGATAACCCATTAATTCTTCTATTTCTCTTTGTGCAGCTTTTTTATATATACCATACTTTCCATCTCCATATAAAGCTAGAGTTATCAGTACTTTCTGTCTGTCTGATTTTTCTTTTCCAAGTATAATTTCAAATGCACCTGGTTTAACTTCGTTTCTTATTCTTTTTCCTTTCATCGAAGTTTAGGAATTATATGTTTTATAAAGTTTTCTGATTTTTACAAGAATTCTTTTTCTATTTCTTCTTCTAGTATTTCTTCTTGTTCTTCCGAAATACTTGTTGAAGCTTTTTCTGTGATTTTTTCTTCTGCTTCTTTTACTTCCTTTATTTTGTCTTTATCTTTTATAACACTAGCAAGTATCTGTTCTTTTTCAATTAGCATTTTTTTGTGAGTTTCTAACTTTTGCTTAATCATATTATTTCCTTTAAAACCATGTTCTAAGTCATATGCAGTGTTTTTTATTTTATTTCTAAGCTCAGCTATCTCTTCTGTTAATCTTTCATGTTGAGGTATTTCTTCTAAAGGTACCATGTTAAAAATTCTAATAATTTACTTTTTTAGTTATTTTTCGAGGTTTTTATATATTTGGGTTAGTACAATTATCTTTAAAAATATGTTTTAATATGATAACAAGTGGAGATTTCAAGAAGAGGTTTTTTAAGTTTATCTGGACTAACTGGCTTTGCTTTAGTTTCAGGATGTGAAAATGATAGATTTCATATGTCAGAAAGACAAGTATATTCTGTTGATTTAGAAGAATTAAGTAAGAGAGAACAAAGACTTACTGGAGTTCTTGTAGGTGTTGAAGATGGAGATAATAGAAGGGAACAGAAAGTTGTAAGGGTTATGATTTCAGATGAATCTGAAGAGCGCGAATATTGTATATCTGTAAGACAAAATGGTCGTCATCCTGGAGCTCATTTATCCTTAGATCAGATTCGTGAATCTTCTATTGGAGACTTTGTTAGTTTTCCAACAAAAAATGTTAATTTTGACACACAAACAGGAGAGTATGGTATATCTAGTGATGTTTTTACTGGTAAAAATACATATGGGGTTGTTGATTTAGACAGAGTTGGAATGGAGTATAACCTTGATAAAGAAAAGTTTGTTAAAGATTATATAATAAAAAAGAATCAGAAGTTAAAGGATTTATATGAAATGCGTAAAACAAAAAGGTAACTTTTATTTTTTTAAATAACTATCTTTAAAAACATCTGTCTTTTTCTATAAACATGAAAATCAGACAACCAATCATAACTGTTGCAGGTCATGTTGATCATGGAAAAACAAGTATTTTAGATGCTCTTAGACGTAGTAGTATTGCAGAAAAAGAAGCAGGGAATATTACTCAAAAAATAAGTTTTACAGATTTTCCAGCTCAAAGTCTTAAAATGAAGTGCCCATTAATTGAAAAGTATGGGATTAAATTAGAAATCCCTGGTTTTTTATTTATTGATACTCCTGGACATGCAGCATTTAATAATTTGAGAAAAAGAGGAGGTAGTTTAGCTGATTTAGCTATTCTGGTTATTGATATAAATGAAGGTATTAAACCTCAGACAGCAGAAGTTATACAGATATTAAAAGCAAATAAAACTCCATTTATAGTTGCTCTTAATAAAGTTGATAAGGTTCAGGGTTGGCATAAAGTAAAAGAAGAGTTTAAAGATAATTACCAAGCGCAGCCACCACATGTTAGACAAGTATTTGACAAAAAATATTACACATTGGTAGGGGCATTACATGATTTTGGACTTAATGCAGAACTTTATCACAAAATAACTGACTTCTCTAAAAATTTAGTTGTTGTTCCATGTAGTGCAAAAACAGGAGAGGGAATTTCTGAAATACTAATGATGATATGTGGTTTATCCCAGAAATTTCTTAGAGAGCAATTAAAGCTTGGAGAAATTGCAAAAGGAGTTGTGCTTGAGATAAAAAAAGAAAAGACAATAAATTACATAGAAGCAATATTATATGATGGACATTTATTAACTGGACATGATATTGCAATTGCTAAATTTGATGGGTATTATACTTCTAAAATTAAATCTATCCAAGTAATTGAACCTTTATCATTTAAATTTAGAAATTGTGATAATGTAATAGCTGCAGCAGGGATAAGAATACAGCTTGCAGATAAATTAGATATTTTGCCTGGAATGCCCTTTATGTCCTACACTAATGAAAAAGAAGTTAAAGATTATTTTAAAAAAGATGTTGGAGAATCAATTAAGACTGATAAACAGGGAATAATTATAAAAGCTGATTCTTTGGGCAGTTTAGAAGCTTTAATGGTTCTTTTAAAACAGGCAAATGTTTCTGTTGTCAGGGTAGGAATAGGAAATATAAACAAATCTGATGTTCTTGTTGCTAAAGCTAATTTAGATATTAATCCTATTGACTCAGTTATACTTGGTTTTAATGTTGAAATTGATGATGATGTTATAGTTAAAGATAAAATCAAAGTAATTACAGATAAGGTTGTTTATAAATTAATAGAAAACTTACAGTTATTTAGAGAGGAAAAATCTAAGGAAATAGAAAAAGAGAGGTTAATGTCTATGTTCAAAGTTTGTAAAATTGAGATTTTACACAATTATGTTTTTAGAAATACAAGTCCTGCTATTTTTGGAGTAAGAGTGGTAGCTGGTAGATTAGTTAATGGTCAGGAATTTATTGATGATAATAATGAAAAAATTGGAAGGATAAAAAATATTCAGTCTGATAATAAGAGTGTTGAAGAAGCAACAGAAGGCATGGAAGTTGCTATATCTATACCAGGTGTTAATTTTGAGAGAAGGTTAAAAGACAAAAAGTATCTTTATTCTGATATTTCTTCTAAGCAATTTAAAAGTTTTAAAGATAATAAAGATTTATTATCAAATTCTGAACTTAATGCTTTGCAAGAGATAAAAATTATTAAACAAAAAAATGATTATGTCTGGGGAGGATAATTGTAACTCTTTTTTAGTAGTAAAGTATTTAAAGAACAAGCTACTGGCATTTATACTAAAATGAAAACTCTAAGAAGGGTAAAAAACCCTGTTAGGGAGTCTAATGAAATAGTTCCGAGAGACTTTGATTTTTTTAGAGTGAATGATGGCAAATTAGATGGAAGATTTGTTTTCTATTCTTTAGTGATGGATGGCCAATATTCTCCTTATGCCTTTGTTTTGGGAAGTGATATTAACAAACTTAAATTTGAAGATTATGGGATTCCTAAAGTTATTTTTAATACTTTTTTAGAGCGAGCAAAAGAACAAGGTTCCTTATTTGTTTGTTTTTCAGGACTTTCAGATTCTGAATCTAAGATACTTAATTTTCCAGGAGATGTAATAACTTCAAAAGTAACTTCAAGACTTAGTACAGTATTCCAAAAGTTTTTTAGATTATCTATTGATAATTATGTTTCTATATATGCGAAACAAGAAGGAGTTAATAATCCCACAGCATATTTCAATGAGGGATTTTTATATGTTCTTGGAAATCCATATCCTGATATTTCTGAACATATGCACTTACCTAACTTAACATCTTTGGCTGATATTCCAAGAATTGTTTTAGATGACGAGTCTATGTTTGATATACCTGGATTTAAACCAACTGAAAATGAATTTAGAGTTACAACTGAAAATGTTGCTGAGTTTTTTAGAAGTAAAAGCCCTGGAAGATCATATAATATAATTGATATTTATAGAGCATTTAACTCTCCTAGAGAAGATAGTTTTGAATATGTAGATTCTGCTTTGGATGATTTAGAAGCTCAAGGACTTGTTGTAAAGACTGAAAATGGTCGTTACAAGATGAATTCATCACCTCCTTTAATTAAAGTTTAGTCTGCACCCATATACAAAGTTTCCCATCTTCTTAAGAGATGTTCTGGAACTTTTATTTTATGTGTTTTTCTTTCTTTTTTAATCCTATTTATTCTAAAAATTATTCCAAAAATTATTCCAAATGCTATTCCTGATAAATGAGCTATATGACCTACATTACTTGGTATGAATATTCCTACAGCATCTATTATTACATATAATACAGCAGCTATACTCATTGGTAGAATCATTCCAAACACCCAAACACCCATAAATGGTCTTAGGATTGCTAAAGCTCCTATAACTCCCATTATTGCTCCACTTGCTCCTAGAGAACTTGAATAAAAATTTATTGCAATTAAATTTGCAAGTGTTCCTGATACTAAATATACTGCTAAAAATCTTTCACTGCCAATTATCCTTTCAAGTATAAATCCAAATAACAAAAGTGCAAATAAATTAGCCAGTAAATGTGCTAAACTTCCATGTAAAAATATAGATGTAACAAATCTCCACGGTTCACTAAATGAAGAATCATTAAGTATTAATGCATCTGTAAATCCTGAAATAAAAGACTGAAGTGCAAATACAATTATAAGTGCAAGTGCTATCCAAAATGTATAGTATCTTATTTTAGGCATTTTTTATAGAAATAAAGAAGGTATAAAAATGTGGTGATTATAATAAAATTCATATCTTTTCAACTACATTTTCACTAGCTACTCTTTTATTTTCTCTTTCTTTTAGACTTTTTCCTATAACACAAAAAGTATAAGGAAGAGTTACCATACTTTTAACAAAACCAAGACCTTCTATAGTACATGCTATTAAACTATCAGCAATAGTTACTCCAACAGTTCTTTCTAAATCATAAATTAGCGCTTTTGCTAGACCTTTGATTCTGTAAACTTCTCTAAATTCATCAGAGTAATTCCTTGAATTTTGCATATATATTCAGTAAATTGATGTTTTATAAAGGCTTCTCTTTGTTATAATGAGTGTGTTATCGAGGTAACCTTATTTCTGGATAACACAATTATTCACTAAAACGTAAAGTTTAAATATCATTAATTTCTGATGAAAATATGAAACTAACAAAAAGAATTCAAAATTCTAATGGGGCGAAAGGTACATCAAGTGCTGGTTGTTTTCACTTTTGCTAGTTATAACTTTAATTCTTTTTTACCTGTAAATAATTCTTTTAACGATTTTGGAATAATTAATAAACCTAATTTTTTTAGTAATCTAAATATTGACAATTTAAAGGAAATTTTAAAACCAAAAGAAGCAAAGCTTCTTTGGTCCAGAGAACAAGGATGTTCTCAAGGAGAAAACCTTTGGTTGTCTTTTAATGGCGGTTGTAGTTTAACGGTAGAACGTGCGGTTGTGGTCCGTAAAACGAGGGTTCGACTCCCTCTTTCCGCTTTAAACCTTTTGCGAAAAAGTTACCAAATGAACCTTTGGAAAAGGTTCCCAAATAAACCTTTGAGAAAGGTTTCCAAAACGAACAATAAACCTTTGGAAAAAGGTTTCCAAAACATCAATTTTGAGGATAAAATCACTATAAGTGATGATTTAGTTCATCTATCTTAATTCTGAAAAACTTATTTTAACATTGCCTGAAAGGAGGTTTTCTTAAAATGAGTAGTATTTATGAAAATACTCCACTAGAAGAATGTAAAGATTGTTCTTATAGATTATCAAGACTGAAAAGAGATTTAGAAAAGGGATCTGGTGTAGAGATTTCCTCACTACCAAAATTTAATAGCTACTCATGTAACTGGGTATATTGTGGTCTTGATGCAAAAGATAAATTTTATGGACCAGTATATGATCCGTATATTCCTATTTGTGATAGAAAGTAAGATTATTAAATCTAAGATTGTTAAGATAAGAAAATGAAAATTATATTAAAGAAATCAAAGAAATCAGAATTAAATAATATCTCTAAAATTTATAGGGATGAATTTTCTAAACCGCCTTATAATGAGAAATGGACTTATAAGAAAGTTAATGAAAGAATTAATTTCTATTTTAAGTATTATGATTTGTATAGTATTTTATTAGATAGAATGTTAATAGGTTTTATTGCTGTTAATCCTAAGTTTATGTGTACTGGAGATGTTGCTTATGGAGAAGAAATGGCAATTAGTAAGGAATTTCAGGGTAAAGGAATAGGAAAAGAAGTTACAAAACAAATATTTGAAATATATAAAAAGAAAGGCTTTAAGAGATTCCTATGTTTAGTAAATAAAAGAGGAAATTCAATAAAAATGCTTAGAAAACTAGGTGTTAAAGAAAGTGGCTCAGATATTTTAATGGAGAAAAGATTAAGATGAAAGAAGTAGTTAAAGGATTTAGAGATATAGAAGGCAGCGAAGCTGCTAAGAGACTTGAAATTCAGAAAATCCTTATTAATGAATTTGAAAAATATGGATTTGAATTTGTAGAAACTCCTGTAATTGAGTATGAAGAGTTTGTTAAAGGTGAAAATACTAGTGATGAAGCTGTATCTGATATTTTCAAGCTTAAAGATAGAGGAGAGAGGAATCTTGCTTTAAGATATGAGTTTACTTTTCAGCTGAAAAGACTGGCTTCTGGTAAAAAATTACCATATAAGAGATTTCAGATAGGACCTGTTTTTAGAGATGAGCCGATAAGCCCAAATAGATTCAGGCAGTTTACTCAGTGTGATGTTGATGTTATTGGATCAAGTATTAAAGACGAAGCTGAGATAGTTGCAATTACTCAAGATATCTTTAGTAAGTTAGGAGTTAAATCAAAAATATATGTTAATAATAGAAAACTTCTAAATGAAATTTTTGATTTTCTGAAGATTAAAGGAAATAAAGAACAGGTTATGAGAGAGATAGATAAACTTGACAAGCTTCCTGAAAATGAAATAAAAAACAATCTTAAAAAGTACAAAGCAGAAAAATTAATTTCAATTCTTAAAAATAAGAAAAATTATTTTAAGAAGTTTGCATCTTTCAAAGAAATTGAAGATTTGGAAAAATATTGTAAGTTATACGGAGTAAAGATTGAATTTTCTCCTTTTCTTGTCAGAGGATTGAGTTATTATAATGGAAGTATTTTTGAAGTTAAATCAGAAAATACAGAAGGTAGTTTAGCAGGTGGTGGAAGCTATTTAGTTAATGGAATTCAGTCTACTGGTATTTCATTTGGATTAGATAGGCTTGTTATTGTTAGCAAATTAAAAACTGAGAATAAAAAAGTTTTAATAATTTCTTTAAACCAGGATAAAAAGACAATTGAACTTGCTGAAAAATTAAGAAAAGAAAACATTAGTTGTACGATTATTTATGGAAAGCCTTCTAAGGCACTTGAATATGCAAATGCTAAAAAGATTAATTATGTTATTTTTGTTGGAGAGAATGAGATTAAATCTGGAAAGTTTAAGCTTAAAGACATGAAATCTGGAAAGGAAAATATGATTAGTGAAAAAGATTTATTGAAAAAGATTTATTGAAAAAGATTTTTTAGTCTTCTTCTAATGTTTCTAAATGTTATTCACCTTCTCCTATTTCATCTAATCTATCTTCAAATTGAGCTTCAAGCTTGTTTGTTATTATTTCATCTCTTTGTATAAACTGTTTTCCTGATTTATGAATCCATATTTCTTCTAAATGTCTTTCTTGTTGCAACCAAAGTTTATTGTGATTATCTAAATGCAATAAGGGAATAAAAGTTTGTATTTTCTCTTCTCTTTTAGGCCCAGAAAATTCACTAAATGCAATTTTTTCCTGCTTTTGGAATACCTGAGAAATTCTTTCTCTAATATTTTTTATTCTATCTACTAAGCTAACAGAATTTTTTGGTACGAAAAGCATGGTTCTCTCATAACTTTCTTTTTCAACTTCTTTTTTGAATATTCTTCTATTTTCTGTTTTTACAGCTTGATCTAATGCTGATATTAATTCTTGAATACTTATTTTTTTAAATCTTGGCAAAGGAGTTTTTGGAATTAGTTCAGGTATTTCATCTTCATCATATTCATCAAATTTTAATATCTGTTGCTCTTCTTTTACTTTTTTTCCAAATAATATATCATCAAGACTTTTTATATAGTAATTCATAAGAAGCTCTGATTTAATTCTTAACATTAAAGAGGCTACTAGAAGTACTTTGCTACTAAGGGAAAAATTAGCTTCTTCTAATTTTCTTACACGTTCGAGGTATCTCTGAGATAATAATGATAAATCTATATCCCATGGATCTAATTGTTCAGTGTTTATCAAATCATAAATTATCTCTTGCCATGACATTTTATCACCAAACACAAAAGAATGAAATTGTTCCTGTCCTATTTTATCTATTTTTTGAATATTCTTCTCTTTTTGATCCATTATTGGATCAGTTTAATAAACTTTATAAATAGTGGCTATCTAGCTAAGTTACTCCTATAAAGGAAAGAGGGTAGTCATTTTAAAAGAGTAACAAAATAGAAAGATTTAAATAGTATATTCATATTAGATTATTATCACCTCTTTTTCCCCCTTAGAGGCGATTCAACACTCTATTTGATCGTTGGATTTCCTCTATCGGGGTTTATGTTTATTATTCAATAGATGTTATAAAAAGAGAAAATACATACATATATATACCAGTGATGGTATTAATATATATCATACTTATTAATTTAAGATAACTCAATATGAGTTTAGCGGATTAACCCATTATTTTTTTAAATTCTGGTCCCGCTTTTTATATTCTTTTTAATACACTTTCTAAATCATGACATGAAGGATTTTTAGGAGCTAATGCTATTGCAATGTAATTTTTATCACTAACTTTCTCTTTAGTATTTACAGAAAAATCATAAGCAAGAGCTTGGGAGAGACTTGGTCTACCATTTCTACTTTCTAGTGTTGTTAAACACACTCTGAAATAAGGTTTATATCCCTTTTTAACAGCTTCATCATAATGGGCTAATTCATGCTCTATAACATCAGATGGTGCTTTAAGTTTTTTAGCTATCCTAATAAGGTCTTTTTATCATATATCTGATTTGACCTAAAATATCCAATTTTACCTAGTGTTTCACTTTCTACCCTAGAATATTTAATCATTTTACTTTTTAGAAATAAACTCAGTATAATGGCACTTTCCACAGTATTGTCTGTTAGGTGTTGTCATTAAGAATGTTCCAGGCCCACATCTTGGACAGTTAGGAGCTCTTTTAACTTTTTCACTTTCAATAGAGTATTTTGTGTATTTTTTACTAGTAGGTTTATTTTTATGAGGTTTTTTTCCTTTTTTCTCTGATTTTTTCTTTTTTGCCATTTATTATTCAGTTGCCTCCGGTGTTTCTTTTTTTTCTTGAGCAGCTTGTTTTTTCTTTTCTTCTTCCATTTTTTTAGCTTCTTCCAGACGTTTCTTTTTTTCTTTTCTTGTTACAGTTTCATATTTATCTTTGCTCTGAGAATCATTGTAGACTTTAGCATAAACTGTGAACTCTTTTTTTCCAAATTTGCTATCTATTTTTTCAATTATTATATTTTCTTCTGATGATTTGAAGTCTTTAGCTATTTCTTTAGCTACATCTATTTTTGAAGGTGTTTTCTCTCTATTTAGTTTTATTACAACTTCTTTTCTATGTAGAAGTTTATTATCAAATTCTTTTACTAAACTCATTTTTGTTTTTGGACATATTCTGCCCTTTCTTTTAATTTAAGATTTTTTGCAAATTCTGATTTTTCAGGATCAAAAATTATAACTCTACCTCTAATATTATCTAAGTGAATTTTTTTCAATTCTTCCTTTTTGCTTATTTTATTTTCTTCCATTTTTATTAAATTATTTCTTTTTACCACCTTTAGGTTTATTAGGTTTATCAGTTTTTTCAGTAGATCTAACAGCTTTTTTAGCTTTTTGCTTTTCTTCCTGTATCCACTCTAATTTTCCTAAACCTGGTTGCCTCATTGTAAGACCTATTTTTGGCTCTCCTAGTTTAAATGAGATTGCAACAATTCTTGCCATACATGCATCTCCTTTCTTTAGGGATTTTTTATTATTTTTTCCAATTAGTGTATTTGTTTTTGAAAAACTTACATAATCATCCATTGTCTGGCTAATATGAATCATTCCTTGCATTATTCCTAAGTCAATAAAAGCTCCAAAATTTGTTATTTCTTTTATAGTTCCATAGACTAATTCCTGCATTTCTGGTCTCCATACAACAAGTTTGAAATTTGACTTATAATATGCAGCTCCATCACCTGGAATTATAATCCCCTCTTCTATAGTATCAACACCAGCGACAGCTATTACTTTACCCAGTTCTTTATCAAAGTGGTCTGTATAGCTTTCTTTTAACTGTTGTTCTACAGCTTCCTTTGTAGGAAGTCCAAAAAGTCTTGGCTCTACTCTGATGAAATCTTCGACTTCGATTAAATAGAACATTTTATTGTAAATATAAATGGTAAAAGTAGGTTTATAAAGGTTACTTTCAGGTTTTAAATTATTTCAATCCTCTTTCCCACTTTTATCCTTAAAAAGTGAATATTTGAACCTATTTCTCTTGCTTTTTGTTTTAGTTCCCTATCCATTGTTCCTAATACAGATTTATCTAATTTTGATAAATATTCTAATATTCCCCTGTCAACATCATCTGTTTTCAAATCAGGAGATAAATGTTTTTTTGTTTCTACCATCTTAAGAGATATTTCAATAGCTTGTTTGTCTTTTCTGTTCTTATTTTTTCCAAGTAATTTTCTTAACTCTGATATTACTTGTTTAGGAATTATTATCTTATCTCCTGGAAATAAGTCTTGCAACTGTGAAAACATATCTATTTTATTCTTTGAGCAAGTTATTATGAAATTTGTATCTATTAAAATTTCCATTACTTATTATTTGAATTTAAAATATTTAAATATGACCTTATGTAAACTACTGATGGGCTAAAGCCCACAGCGTTTGATTAAAAATCTCCAAGTCTTTTTTGAAGAACAACCACTTTTTCTTTTTTAACAAAAGTTTTCTCCCAATGTTTATCTTGGCTTTCTTCTAC
>Ga0209542_10002322_pt1 | contig 42761 bp, 49 predicted proteins | sample RifCSPhighO2_01_FD_184028 | JGI IMG/M metagenome (GOLD analysis project Ga0209542, IMG submission 184028) | Soil microbial communities from Rifle, Colorado - Rifle CSP2_plank highO2_0.1 (SPAdes) (version 2) | ecosystem: Environmental > Terrestrial > Deep subsurface > Rock core/Sediment ... | reverse complement strand
CCACGCGGTTGTGTTTTATGGCATTGGAAAGAGTCCGGACAATGTGGTTTTGCCCCAATATTTCGGAGAATTTCCGCGGCCGGTATTTGCGGTATAATGTGAAAGACATAAATTTCGTAATTTTAAGAGGTCCGACCTCTCTCGACCTCAATGACCAAAAGAGGTCGGACCTCTCTTAATATTAAGATTGTATCACAACAAAAACTCCCCGTGAAGGGGGAGTTAAATTCAAGATTATAAATTCACTACTTCTTAAATACGATAAATTTATATCCCAAAAAATTCCAGATAAGTCCCACTGCCGTTCCGCAAAGGGCGCCGATGCTTACCCAAAGCTGGTCAGTCAGGAATGCGAGATTAAACAGAGGATTAATAAATGGCTTGATGTATGTTACCGCCAGAGTGGCGACGGAAACATTAATTATCATTCCAATAATGCTCACAGCCAGAAACTGCGAAAACTTTTTGCCTTGATTTTCACTTGAAGCGTCCTGGAATGTCCATTTTTTATTTAAAAAGTAACTGAAAATTACCGCGGCGATAAAAGAAACGCCCTTTTGGATAGCATAGCCCTTTCCTTCTTTTACGCCGCTTATTAGCGTTTCGGCATTCAAAATTGCCAGATCAACCAAGGTATTCATAATGCCGACCAAAACAAACCTGCCGAACTGGCCCATTGTTTTTTTTGTCGCGATTTCCGCCGTTATTGCGTTCGTGTTTTCCATATTTGTTTTTATATTTTTAATTATCTTGCTTGGCTCTTTGTTCCTCTTTTAATTCTTTTTCAATATCCTTGATGTCTTCGGTCCATTCCTCTACGACTGATCGGCTTGGTTTGGTTTTTTCCGCTTCATTATGTTCGGAAAAGAAACTTTGGCTCTTGTCTTTCGCTTTTTGAATTATATTTTCAATCGCCGCCCAATGGCTGTCAATGTCCCGCGGCACTACGATCGCCACTTCATCTCCCGGCTCCGCTTTGAAATAGGTTACTGAAGCGAGCAAAATTTTATATGGCTTTCCTTCGGCAATAATATAATAATTTCCCGTTTCATCCTGGCTGGCTATTCCAAGGGCATGCCTTCTTTCCACCGGTCCGATTTGCTTGTAAATAAAAGACCCGTCCGGAGTGATAGTTAACTTCAACATATCTCCCTCGACGAGTTTTGATTTGGACGCGTAATTGGCCGGCACCGGATATTGTTTTCCGTCCGAACCGATCATTATTTGGCCGTCAAAAGTTCCTTCAATAATTGTTCCGTCATTTTCTGAATCAACCTTTCTTCTTCTTCCGGTTTTTTTCTTTCCTTCAAATTGCAAAAGCATCGCTTTCGCGCTTTGGATGGTTTTTTCGGCGCTATTTATCATTTCTCTAAGCGACTGAATCTTCCTGGTCTGATTTTCTTCATCCATTGCATGCTCTTTTTTGTGTTCTTTTTTTGTTGTCATTTTTATGTTGGTTTTGGGAAAAAGGCGGAAAAAAATCCCCCTCGATTGCCTCTTTTCTTTATTTAAATTATATATAAAATCATTGAATAGCGCAAGTGTGGATAAATCTTGACTAAAATCCCATTATATATTACAATCTGATTTCAAAGTTCTTTTATTTAAATCAATTAAATCGAAAGGAGGCGGTTAATGCGCAAAAACTGGCTTATTTGGAATTCGGCGAACTTGATTTCTCTGACACGTCTGCTTGCTCCATTTGTACTTTTTGCCACCAAATGGAAAATAGAAACAGAGTTGATGTTTTATATCATCTTAGCTGTAACTGATTTGGTTGATGGAATAATAGCAAGAGCGGTTGGGAACAAAGACGGGATTGGAAAATTTATTGACGGGAGCGTCGATAAGATATTTTACGGGTCGGGGCTTATTTTTCTCCTTACGGAGGAATTGATAAGTTACTGGATAGCAGTTCCGATTTTGGTAGGAGAAACTCTTATTATCGTCCCCGTAATTTATGGGATATGGATTATGGTGAAGAGAGAAACAAAAAGCAATCCCCCTTCTTCATTTATCATCTTGTATCACTCGGTCAGAAGCGAAATAATCAAAAGCATGTCAATTAGTGCTTTTGGAAAAATGAAAGGAGTGGCTTATGGACTAGGAACAACTTTTCTGCTTCTTAATGTCCTATGGCCATCGAAATTGCTGTGGGTAGGGTATTCTTCTATGTTTGTTTCCGGCTTTGGGTTCGCTGCCATGGCGCTGCTGGAGTATTATAAAAAGTTCCAGAAATGGCAGGATAATTTTTTAAGGAATTAGAGGCGGTGCGGTGGATAATATTTTCACTGATCACCGCCTTTTTTATTTGCTGAAATAATAGTAGTATGGTTTATATGAGAAGTTACCATAAAACCGGCGGCCGAAAGGGGATGCCGGCGTACCGAACGCCTTCGTCTTTCCGTTCCAAGGTTTATAAAATAGTAAAATCAATTCCCAAAGGGAAAGCGAAAAATTATAAGATATTTAAGAATCTTAAGAGAACCTAAAAATCTATGAAAAAATACAAAATTCTGCCGCATACGGCGGATGTGCGGCTAAAAATTGAAGGCACTACATTAGAGGAACTCTTTGAAGCGGGGCTTCAGGGAATGAACGATATAATTAAAAAGGAAAAGGTAAAAGTTAAAAATGACGGGGGAGAATTTAAAAGCGTTGAAGTTGTAAAGAAAATAAACTTATCGGCAACCGATACGACATCCTTGCTGATAGATTTTTTGTCGGAAGCGCTGACATATTCGCAGGAAGAAAGGGCGGTTTTTACGAAAGTATTATTCAGTGATCTTGATGAAAAAAATATCGCCGCGGAAATTTACGGCCAAACCGTGGATGACTTCGGCGAAGACATCAAAGCCGTCACCTATCACGAGGCGAATGTGGTGAAGAATAATAGGGGGAATTGGGAGACGGTGATTATCTTCGACATATAATTCAAAATTCAAAAATTTTTTTACAAAAAACCGCCAGACGCTTGCGATGCAAACGAACGGCGGTTGCGAAATTTCAACCAACAGTTTTCTGTTTTCTGTTCCACAGACCAACCGCAAAAGCAGTCAGAAGGCTGATAGCCAATCCGATCGCCATCCCTGTGAGAATATAATGGAATTTATCACAAACCATGGGTATTGTTTCTTTCCGTGGTATGATAGGAATACCAGAGCCCATTTTTGCGAGAGCATTGCCTAGCACAAAAAACTGAACCGTTAAGGCAATAAAAAGTCCTCTCAAAGTTTTCATAAATTTCCCTCCTTTTGATTGTTAAAGAAATTTTGAGTAATTTTACTCTATGTACTATTATACTCCCATTTCGGGAAAAAGTCAAGACCCTACAAATTTACAAATAAATTACAAATAATACAAATATTTGTAAGTTTGTAAAAGGATTCGTAATTTGTAGGAAAGTAACGATATGAACAAACAAAATCTTATTAAAATCACCGATTATCTTTGGGAAATACCCAAGTCATACCGGGCGGACATGAAAGTGCCGGCGCGGGTTTTTGCGAGCGAAAAAATGCTGGAGGAATTGTTCCGCGACCGGTCAATGGAACAATTAATAAATGTTACGGCTCTTCCCGGAATCCAAAAAGCGGCCTACGCTATGCCGGACGCGCACGAGGGATACGGATTTCCTATCGGCGGGGTGGCGGCGACTTCATATCCCAACGGGGCAATTAGTCCCGGCGGGATCGGATATGACATCAACTGCGGGGTGCGGCTGTTAAAATCAGAATTAAATTTTGAAGACGTAAAAAATAATTTGGAAAAACTAGCCGGAGAATTATTCAGCGAAATACCTTCCGGCGTGGGAAGGGGAGGGAAAATCAAACTGGACGGCAAAAAATTAGGCGAAGTATTAAACAACGGCGCCGAATGGGCAGTGAAAGAGGGTTACGGAAATAAAGACGACCTGAATCATATTGAGTCCAATGGGAAAATTGAAAATGCCGACGCGGGAGCGGTATCGGACCACGCGAAAAAAAGAGGACGGGATCAACTGGGCACATTGGGAGCGGGAAATCATTTTATTGAAGTCGGAAAAGTGGAAGAAGTATTTGACGGTCAAATCGCGGAGAGTTTCGGATTGAGGAAAAATCAAACTACGGTTTTAATTCACACCGGCTCGCGGGGACTGGGGCATCAAGTGGCGACTGATTATATCCGGATAATGAACAAAGCGATGTCTAAATATAAAATTACCGTTCCTGACCGGGAATTGGTTTGCGTTCCTTTTTCCTCTCCCGAAGGGCAGAAATATTTCAGCGCCATGGCGGCGGCGGCGAACTTCGCCTGGGCGAACCGGCAATTAATCACCTGGCTGGTGAGGAAGATTTGGGCGAAAATTTTTGACGGAAGCAAATTATCCATTCTATATGATGTGGCGCATAATATCGCCAAGATTGAAGAACACTATACGCGGACTAATACGGATAATATTCAGCGTGAGCCAGCGTCAAGTCAGTATAAGTCCGTGTTGATAGTGCATCGCAAGGGGGCGACGAGAGCTTTTCCGGGGCAGCCAGTGATTATTCCCGGAAGCATGGGGACGGCTTCCTATGTTCTTGTCGGAACCGACAAAGCGATGGAAGAAAGTTTCGGTTCTACCTGCCACGGGGCGGGGCGGCAAATGTCGCGGCATCAGGCGAAAAGAATGATAACCGTTGACCGGCTGAAAAATAATCTGAAAAAGGAAAATATTATTGTCAAAGCGGGATCAATCCGGGGACTGGTTGAAGAAGCGCCGGAGGCCTACAAAAACATTCATGATGTCGTTGACATCGTGGACAAGGCGGGAATAGCGAAAAAAGTGGCGCGGTTGAAACCACTAGTAGTGATAAAAGGATGATTAGAAAATTTAATTTTTTTATTTTTGTTAATACTTTAAAAGTTTGTTAGAATTAAGGAATGGAAAACAGCGAAGTTATAAAATTGTCGCCGACGACTGGATTTGGGCTTTTTAGGAATTGCCCCAGGTGCTTTTGGCTGCATTATAATGAAAATGTCCATCGGCCGCGGGGAATTTTTCCGTCGCTTCCCGGCGGAATGGATTTGGTCATCAAAAAATATTTCGACCAGTATCGTGGAACGCTTCCGCCAGAAATCAGCGGAAAAGTAAAAGGGAATCTGATAACCGATTTGAAATTATTAAATCGATGGCGGAACTGGCGAACCGGGCTGAAATATAAAGACGAAAAGTTGAACGCGACTTTATTCGGCGCGCTGGATGATTGCATGGAATATGAAAAAAGGCATATCCCGCTGGACTATAAAACCCGAGGGTTCGCTCCAAAAGAGGGCGACAGCGAAAGATATTACCAGACGCAACTGGACACTTACGCGTTGCTTTTAGAATCCAACGGCTATCCGGCAGGAAATTTTTCCTATCTCGTCTATTACTATCCGGAGAAAGTGGATAAGGGAGGAATCGTAAAGTTCAATGTCGAGCCCAAGGAAATTCCGGTTTCAGCCGAGCGCGCCAAAGAATTATTTGTTGAAGCGGTAAAATGCCTTCGCGGCCCGATTCCCGCGCGCCATTCTAACTGCGAGTACTGCTCATGGGGGAACAACTTGGTTGATTTTGATTAAAAGAAAATTTGTTATAATAAATATCGTGAACCAAAGCACATTCTAATATGGATAATGACTTTATACGGAAAAGACCAAATGGCGGCGAAGTAATTTATAACTAACAACTTACAACCCACAACTAACAACTTTAAAATTTTATTATGAAGCGGATATTTCTCGCAATCGTTGTTCTTATTACACTGGCATTTCTTTTGGGAGTGATCGCATTTGCCGGATATTATGTTTATAACAAAATGAAAGGGGAGAAAGGAAATCAGGGTGAAAGGCAAAAAAGCGTCTGCGGCGACGGCGTGTGCGATGATATAGTTTGTGCGGGCATTAATTGTCCCTTGCCGGAAAACCGCGAAAATTGCCCGAAGGATTGCAAATAAGGAGAAAAGTGGACAAGGTGTGAATAATCTTTCAGAAAATAGCTTATTTAAGCTATTTTTTGTTTTGGGAAAAAGTGTTGACAAGTGTTTTGCAGTGGAGTAAAATGTAGTTAAAGTGACATAAAGTGGTGTAAAGTGGTAGAATTACGAACTACGAATTTTACGAAAGTACGAAACCCGAAAATATTTATTTGTAATTTCGCTAAATTCGTAATTCGTAAATAACTGCAGATGTTTATCGGAGAATATTCCCATTCCATTGATCCAAAAAAACGGCTGGCGATTCCATCAAAATTCAGAAAAGAAATTGGGAGCCGCGCCGTGATAACAAGGGGGCTGGACAGGTGCCTCTTTATTTATCCTTTGAAAATTTGGAAAGAACTGGCGAAGAAACTGGGATCCCTTCCAGTGGGGGAGTCGAGTACGAGAAGTTTTATCCGCCTGATGCTGGCCGGAGCGACGGATGTGGAAGTGGACAAGCAGGGAAGGGTCCTGCTTCCCGATTATCTCAAGTCCTACGCGGAACTGCGGAGAAACGTGACGATCGCCGGACTATACAACCGGATGGAAGTGTGGGACGAGAATAAATGGAAGAAATACAAAAGTAACGCCGAAAAAAATACCGATGAGATAGCGGAGCAATTGGGGAAGTTAGGAGTATACTAATTTCATTAAAACATTAAAGCATGAAAACATTAAAACAATTTTTACTCTCGTGTTTTTATGTTCTGGTGATTTAATGAGTATCCACAAGCCAGTTTTACTGAAGGAGAGCATTGAGGCGCTAAATTTGGAAAAAGGCGATATTGTGGTTGACGCGACGTTGGGCGGAGGGGGGCACAGCCGCGAAATATTAAAGGCAATCGGAAGCAGGGGAATTTTAATCGGGATTGACAATGACATTAATGCAATAAAATATTTCGCGGAATTTCTAATTTCTAATTTTCAATTTCCAAACAAGCTCCAATTTCCAATTTTCAAAATTAAAAACGCATATCTCATTAACAGTAATTTTGCGAATTTAGGAAATATTTTAGAAAATTTAAAAATTAAAAAAGTCAACGCGATAATCGCCGATTTCGGTTTATCTTCTGATCAAATTGAAAACGCTGAAAGGGGATTCAGCTTTCAAAAAGACGGCCCGCTGGATATGAGAATGGGAAAACCTTTACGAATTACCCGTCTCGACTCGCAGATTCCGCTTGTCGAAGCGAGGCGGGCGAATCGATACGAATATACGAATAGAAGCATAACTGCCCGAGAAATAGTCAATAATTATCAGGAAAAACAGCTGGCGGAAATTTTTAGAACTTTTGGCGATGAAAAATATTCAGGGAAAATTGCGAAGGCGATAGTTCTGGCGAGGAAAGCAAAGCCGATAACAACCACGAAGGATTTAGTGGAGATTATCGAAAAGGCCGTTCCCCAACCATACAAACACCGCAGAATTCATTTCGCCACCAAAACATTTCTGGCGCTTAGGATGGAAGTTAATAACGAACTGGCAAATATTAAAATATTTCTGTCTCAAGCAATAGATGCGTTAGAAAAGAAAGGCCGTTTGGCAGCCATATCTTTCCATTCAGGAGAAGATAAACTGGTGAAAAATTTTTTCAGGGAAAACGCCGGGGGATGCGTTTGTCCAAAAGAATTTCCGATTTGTATCTGCGGCGGAAAGCCAAAGGTAAAAATAATAACCAAAAGGCCGATCATTCCTATGGAAAAGGAAATAAGAAACAATCCTCGCGCGAGAAGCGCGAAAATGCGCGTGATAGAAAGGATCTAAATCTGCGATTGACGGAAGCGCGCGGCGAAAAAAAATTAAAATCATAAAATTTATTAGTCAGGGGGCAGCCGAGCTGAATGCACGCGAAATCCGTGTATTTGCGGAGAAGCCATTATTATTTCGGCGCAGCCGCAAAAACAAAAACAAAAAAAGAAAGAAAATCAAGGAGTTTTTCAAAACTTGTTTTTGTGCTTGCCTTTACGGTCATAGTCGCGATATTTTCCTACATTTTTTCAATAAATTCCGCCGCTATCAAGGGATATAATTTCAGAAAAGCCGAAAACGAGCTTAACAATCTCATTAAAGCGAATGAAGATTTAAAAATCAAGGAAGCCGAGTTAAGATCATTGCGCAACGTCGAAGAAGCCAGCAAAAAATTGAATATGGCGGAAATAAAAAGTATTAGTTATATTCAAGAGACAAGCCCGTTTGCTTTAAATAAATAAGAAATAAATAAGATAAGCACTTGCCGTGGGTTATATTAAGAGAAAAAAGTACGGATATTCAAAAAAAGAAATATCAGGCAATAAATTTTCGAACTGGAGATTGTATCTTCTGATTTTTTTTATTTTTTTCCTGGCGTCAGCCATAATCCTCAAATTGTATTTTATCCAGATAGTGGCTTTTGATAAGTACAAAGCGCTTGCCGAAATTCAGCATAAGTCATTTTTTGAACTTCAGCCGAAAAGAGGAGAAATTTACCTGAAAGACGGCGCGGATCTTTACCCTCTGGCAATCAACAAGGAACTGCAAATGGCATATGCCGTTCCCAGGGAAATCCGAGACAAGGAAAAAACCGCCACGGATATCTCTTTAATTTTAGGCCTTGAAAAAAACATGCTTTTGGATAAATTTAGCGACGCCGATGACGTGTTTGAAATTTTAAAACATAAGGTATCCGAAGAGGAGATGAAAAAAATAAAAGAACTGGATTATCCCGGAATAAAATTTTCCCCTGAAGTATTCCGGTACTATCCAGGAGGGGAGATTGCCGCTCAAACAGTGGGATTCGTCGGTTCAGACGGAGAGAATTTCGTCGGCCGTTACGGAATTGAATCATTTTGGGAGGACTCGCTGAAAGGCAAAAACGGAAGCGTGGCCCAGGAAAAGGACGCGGGCGGAAGATGGATATCGGTTACCGACCGTAAAGTAGAACCGGCTGAAAACGGGATAAATCTTGTCTTATCGATTAATTATCCGGTCCAGTATGAAGTAGAGAAAATCCTGAGAAACGCCGTTGAAAAATATAAGGCGGATAACGGAACCGCTATCGTGATGGAACCGAAAACCGGGAAAATTTTGGCCTTAACCAATATTCCCGGTTTCAATCCGAATGAATATTCAAAGGCGGAAGATATTTCAACTTTTATTAATTCCGCTATCAGCAATCCATACGAATGCGGATCAGTTTTCAAAACGATAACAATGGCGATGGGAATTGACGACGGAAAAATAAATCCCGACACGACTTTTGTCGATCCGGGAGAAATCAATGAAGGAGGATTTTCCATTACCAACGCCCAAGACAAAAAATACGGAAAAAAAACCATGACGGAGGTTTTGGAAGAGTCCATAAATACCGGAGCGATTTTCGCGGAAAAACAAGTGGGTAACAAAAAATTTGGCGAATACGCGGAAAGATTCGGATTTGGATCCAAAACCGGAATAGAAATTACGGGAGAATTGGCCGGAAGCATAAAAAATTTAAGAAATGTCAATAGGAATGTTGAGTTCTACACGGCTTCTTTTGGCCAGGGAATTACCGTGACCCCTCTTCAGCTAATCAATGCCTATTCCGCCATTGCCAACGGAGGAAAGTTGATGAAACCGCAAATAGTGGATAGAATAATATATCCTGGCGGAAAGACCGAGGAGATTCAGCCAATGGAAATCCGCAGGGTTATCAGTGAGGAGTCATCAAGGCAGATTGGTAAAATGCTGAGGAGTGTGATTGTTAAAGGCCACGGAAAAAGAGCCAATGTCCCAGGGTATCTGGTCGGCGGAAAAACCGGAACCGCCCAGGTTGCCAAAGCTGAGGGAAGGGGATATGAAGAAGGATTGACTATGGGATCATTTGTCGGATATGCTCCTATTGACGACCCGCAATTCGCGGTGTTGGTTAAAGTGTATAATCCGAAAGAAGTGCAATGGGCCGAGTCAACCGCGGCTCCCGCGTTCGGCGAAATCATGAAATTTTTGCTGGAATATTATAAAGTAAAGCCGACGGAAGAATACGAACTGAAATAAATCCGAAATTCTAAATTCGAAGCACAAAATAAATCCAAATTACTAAAATTTTAAAAATTTAAAACATTCAGATTTTGAATTTAAATATTGTTTCGAATTTCGGTATTCGAACTTCGAATTTTAATTTATGAAATCTAAAAAATTACAATTGCTGGAAAAAGTTCTCCGATGGATGTCGGTAGTAATTTTAAAAAAATACAATCCGACTATCATTGGAATAACCGGTTCAGTGGGAAAAACTTCCGCCAAAGAAGCAGTTTTTTTGGCGCTTTCCTCAAAATACAGAGTAAGAAAAAACGAAAAAAACTATAATAATGAGATCGGCATTCCGCTGACTATAATTGGGGCGGAAAGCGGAGAAAAGTCGCCAATAAAATGGTTTTTGGTTTTTCTGAAGTGGCTATGGGTAACCCTGATGACGGTTGAATATCCGGAAATTTTAGTCCTGGAGATGGGCGTTGGCGCTCCGGGAGACATGAAATATCTGGCCGGTTTTATTCCGGTTAAAATCGGGATAGTAACTAACATTTCTTCAAGTCATTTGGAATTTTTCAAGGACTTGGATCATATCGCGAAAGAAAAAGGGATAATGATTAGCGCTCTTCCCGAGGACGGCTGCGCGATTCTGAATGGGGATGATGAGTTAGTGATGAAAATAAATGAAAACAGCAAAGCCAAATTGATAACCTACGGATTCGGAGAAAAAAATCAAATTCGGGCGATTAATGTCTCTTACAATTATCAGGATGGAAAATTATCCGGAATAATCTTCAAACTTGCTTACGAGGAAAAAGTGGTTCCTATTCGCCTTCGCAATATTTTGGCCAAACATCAGATATATTCGGTGCTGGCCGGAATCGCCGCCGGGAATCTGTTTAAAGTGAATATTTTGGATGTGGCGAATTCCCTGGAAAATTTTTGTTCGCCTCCCGGGAGGATGAATTTGATTCCCGGAATCAAAAGGAGTTCTGTTATTGATGATACTTACAATGCTTCTCCGACCTCGACAATCGCGGCTCTTGAAGTACTGGATGAACTGAAAGCGAAAAGAAAAATTGTCGTGCTGGGAGACATGATGGAACTGGGTTCCGACATGGAGAACGGCCACAGAAACGTTGCCCGGAAGGTCTTCGAAATAAAAACCGATATTTTTTTTGGCGTCGGAGAAAGAATGGAATTCGCGGTCAAGGAATTGCGAAAAAGGGAGTATTCCCCGGAAAATATCCATTATTTTGAAAATCCGGAGTTGGCTGGGAAAAAACTTCAGGAGGTGATAAGAGAAGAAGACCTTATTTTAATAAAAGGATCGCAGGGAATGCGGATGGAAAAGATAGTGGAAGAAATAATGGCCGAACCGCTAAAAGCGAAAATGTACTTATGCCGCCAATCAAAAAAATGGAGGAAAAAACCCTTTATTAAGCCGTAAATTCAAGTTGGTATTTTATCCACAGCTACGACTTGACAAGTAATAGTTTTAGGAGTATAATAAGGGGTGAAATAATACAAAAACATAATTGTATAAATCGAGTTCAAAGTGACATTTTTGCGAGAGTTGCTTTGAAAACAGAAGACAGTTCCTAATGGGGGTTGTCTTCTGTTTCGTTTTATAGGCAGTTTTTTGAAAAAATTTAACTTCCATTATTACAAAGAAAGGAGGTATCGTCATGTCAGAAGTAATAACCCACGAATATCAAAAAGGCGGAAAAAAATATTGCGCTCAATTTGAAAAGAGCGGCGATAATTTTTTTAAAATTCCGGGAACAGAGATTGAGATCGGAGAAGTAGTTGAGGAAAGAGTATATGTTCCGGAATTTATTGCCTGCGTATGCGGGCAAAGCTCAATCTGAAGGAGGGAGAAAATATGGAAGTGATTCTGTAAAACCTTGTCGGCGAAATTCAAAATGAATTTCTATATTCTTAAAATTAAGAACGAATCGCTGACAAGGTTTTTTTATTTTCTTGCTTATTAAATTATCAACATTGCCATTTTTTGCGATAGCAATAAATGGCAATGTTAAAATCGTGTATTGATGAATATTGATTAAATTCTTAAAGATTGTTAAATTATCAATTGAATGCCGCCATCGTCTAGTCCGGTCTAGGACATCAGGTTCTCATCCTGAAGATCAGGGGTTCGAATCCCCTTGGCGGTACGAAAATTATTAGTGCGGGGCGAGTCCTGAAGATCAGGGGTTAAAATCCCCTTGGCGGCACTAAAAAAATAAGGGATGCGGTTGCATCCCTTATATGAATCATTTATTTCTTGAAAATTTCTGCATCAGAGGAATAATCGCGGCATTTACCCCTTTTTCTACCAAATCCGTCTCCTCGGCCTCGGACTGGGTGAGAGCAAACTCAATCGTCAGCCCCGTTATTTTAAATACCACTCTATATCCCCATTTTTTCTTTTCGGTCATTGATTCCTTGACTTTGATACTAAAAGGTATTATCAGATGCTCGATTTCAGTGATTTGGTTGTGGGCTTCCGATAATAAATGGGATTTTATCACTTTCTTTAACTTCTTGCATTTGATGGTGATCACATAAAGCCCGTTGGAATAGTAGCAATTAATTCTTTTTATTTTCTCAATGCATGGCAAGAGTCCCATCTCGGTTCGGGAAAGAAGTTTTTGTATGGTTCTTTCCCTCTCTTTGTTAGTTTTTTTCTGGTTTAATATCCGCTCCCGATTCAACTTATCAAGTAACTGAAATATCAGCATTCGCGTTATAGCGGGAGCATAGCAGAACTTTTTTCCCTTCTCAACAACAATGACGCCTTCTTCTCTGAATCCTATAATGTTCTTCATTGTTGTATAAAAATCGGGAAGCTCAAACTCTTTGTCAAAAAAATCTTTTAGAATTCGGAACAGGCGGGGATGTGTTTTTATTATAATTTTTTCTTCCCCCTCTTTCACATCAATCGCGAGTTCTTCCTCGGAAAATCCATAATTCTTGAGATTCGCGACCTTCTTTACGTATCTGTCCACCGTATCATATCTTTCAGAATTGTTGCTTTTTTTCTCCAAATTTTCCTCCTTTTACTTGTTTTTTTATTTATTAATAATTCCTAATTTTTCAAAAAACCACTAATCACCTTACATTAGAAAACTATCCTTGTCAAATATTTTTATTTGGAATAGAATTAGGGAAGTATGGTATATGTCAATAAATAACCTTCAAAAGGAAAATAATAAATTCCTTTTATTTTTCTTATTTAAGCTTTCATTTATGGATATCCAAAAAATACTTTCGGAATTCAAAAAGAAAATCGATTTAGAAATTAAGGATTATCTTAATAAAGCCGTTAAGGAAGCCAGAAAAAAAGATTATTTAATTTCTGAAGCGTTGAGATACGTGAAGAAATTCGTGCTTTCTGGAGGGAAACGGCTAAGGGCGGCGATGATGTATTACGGATACTTGTCAACAGGAGGAAAAGAAAAAGAAAAGATACTCAAAACCGCGGTGAGCATTGAATTGATTCACGCGTTTCTCCTGATTCACGACGACATTATCGATCGGGATGAAAAAAGGCATGGCACTAATACCGTTCATTTCCGGTATCAAAAATTGGGAAAGCGGATATTTCCTGAAAGCGACTACCGGCACTTTGGAAGTTCAATGGCAATAATAATAGGAGATATGGTGGGGGCAATAGGAAGCAAAATAATATTCAATTCCGGATTCAACACCGAGAATGTTTTCAGGGCTCTGACAAAACTGCAGGAGATAATTTCAATGACGGTTATTGGAGAGTCAAAGGATATTTATATGGATTATAAAGGCGAAGCGACAGAGAAAGAAGTTCTTCAGATGTATGAATATAAGACGGCAAAATACACGATTGAAGGGCCGCTGCATTTAGGAGCGATTTTGGGAGGAGCCGGCGGGAAGATTTTGAAGGGACTAAGCGCGTTCGCGATACCAGTGGGGATCGCTTTTCAGATACAAGATGATATTTTGGGCGTCTTCGGTTCGGAAAAAAAGACGGGAAAATCAGAGGGTTCAGACATCAGAGAAGGGAAACAGACGATTTTGGTGGTTAAAGCGCGTGAAAAAATGAATCCCGGACAGAAAAAAATATTCAGCGGTATTTTTGGAAAAAAGAATTTGACCAGAAAGGATATTGAGGACTTCAGAAAAATAATTATTGACACTGGCGCGCTTGAGTACTCGAAAAATTTCGCCAAAAAATTAGTTATTCAGGGAAAAAAGGAAATGGAAAAATTGGAAATATCAGAAAGCGGGAAGGATTTTATGAGAGGAATAGCGGATTATATGATAAACCGGGAATTATAAATTAACAAATTATAATATTAAAGGATTAACGAGTTAACGGATTAAAATATTATTGCAATAAATAATCCGTTAATCCTTTAATCCGTAAATAGTGAAATTTAATGAATGATAATTTGCCCAATCACATCGCAATAATTCCCGACGGCAACCGCCGCTGGGCCAAAGGCAAAGGACTGGAGGCATGGGACGGACATGAAGCCGGAGCTTTAAATGCCGAGAAATTAATCAGGCGATCTTTAGATATGGGAATAAAATGCCTGTCTTTTTGGGGGTCATCACTGGATAATCTGAAAAAAAGGCCAGTCAGGGAAAACCTCGCTCTTATGAAAATATATGAAAAATATTTCACCAAATTGTTTAATAGCGACGATATCCATAAAAATGAAGCCAGAATTAATATAATAGGAAAATGGAGAGAGCAGCTTCCGGGCAAACTGAAAAATATTCTGGAAAAGGGAATTAATGAAACGAAGGATTTTAAAAAACATCTTCTCAATTTTTTTCTGGCTTACAACGGCGACGCTGAAATGCTCGGGGCGATAAGAAAAATAGCGAAAGATTTCAAGCCCGGAACGATAATCACCGCGGAAACGGTGAAAAGCAATCTCATGACGAAAGAATTGCCGCCAGTCAATCTTCTGATAAGAACCGGAGGAGAGCCGCATCTTTCAGCCGGCTTTATGATGTGGGACATCGCTAACGCGCAACTTTATTTTTCGGACAAGTATTTCCCGGATTTTTCCGCTAAAGAATTGGATAAAGCAATTGAAGATTATCAGAGTAGGGGAAGAAGGTTGGGGAAATGAATAATTAATTTTTGCATTTGACGGAAAACGAACATGTGCTATGGTATACCTAGGGGGGAGGTATTAATGAAAAATTATGAAAAAAATATTTTTTCTTACATCTCTATTATTTTTTTTCGCATTGGCCAGCATCGCTTTTGCCCAAGAAAATAAACCATCTTTTACTTATTTCTATGCCGACTGGTGTCCGCATTGCCAAAATGTCAATGATTTTTTCATGGAAAACGGAGTTTATGAAAAATATGATGTGGAAAAACTGAATTTTGACGAACTGAAAAATAAAATAAAACTAAAAAATATTTTCGATGAAAAAGGATACGGAAACCAGACCGGGATTCCCGCAGTTATTACGGATGGAGAGCTGATAACGGGAGATCAGCCGATAATTGATTTTTTTAAAGGGCGACTCAAAGAATTTAAACCAGAAAAAGGAAATCTTCCGAATAATTTTACGCTGATAGCGCTTATTGCGGCGGCTTTTGTGGATGCCAGCAATCCTTGCGCGATGGCCGTACTTGTTTTGCTTTTGGCAACAGTTATCGCTTCCAAAGGGAAAAATCAAGCGCTTTTATCAGGACTGGCGTTTTCTCTGGCTATTTTTATGTCTTATTTTCTAATGGGCATAGGTTTCTATAAGGCCATATCGGCTTTCAGTATTTCAAGATATTTATCGCTTGGAGCCGGAGTCCTGTCCATAATAGTGGGACTGGCAAATCTCAAAGACGCATTTTGGCACGGTAAAGTTTTTGTAATGGAAGTGCCTTTCAGATGGAGACCGAAGTTGCAAAGTATTATCAAAGGAGTGACTAGTCCAATCGGCGCTTTTGGAGTCGGATTTATAGTAAGTTTGTTTTTGGTTCCCTGCGCCAGCGGGCCGTATATCGTGATTTTAGGAATGATTGCGGGAAAAACAGGCGGAGCGATTCCATTTTTTCTTCTGGCTCTCTATAACCTGATATTCGTCCTGCCGATGCTGATAATTACATTCGCTATGTACTTTTTCAATACCCGGATGGGAAAATTGGACGAATGGAGAAAAAGCAATCTTCAGTTGCTCCACGCGGTTGCCGGAGTTATAATGTTATTGTTGGGAGTTTATTTGATTTATTCGAGGATTTAAACAATGTCATTCCGAGTGAATCCGCCAGCCGGCGGAGTAACCGAGGAATCCCGAGATCCTTCGGCTTCGTTCCAATTAAAATCAGAACTTCGCTCAGGATGACACTATTTTATATGGCTATGGAGTTTACCGACCAAAATTTTAACCAAGAGGTCTTAAAAAGCGACAAGCCAGTGTTGGTTGATTTTTGGGCGCCGTGGTGCGGTCCTTGCCAAATAATGGGACCGATTATAGAGGATTTAGCGAATGAAGTCGGAGACAAATATAAAGCGGGGAAATTAAACGTGGATGAAAATGGCGCGACCGCGTCCAAATACGGCATTATGTCTATTCCTGCGTTAAAAATTTTCAAAGGCGGAAAAGTAGTCAAGGAATTTGTTGGAGTGCAGGCGAAAGAAACACTGAAAGGGGAGTTGGAAAAATTATAAGAATTTTGAATTGCGAATTTGGAATTTAGAACAGGAATTTGGAATAATGAATCGAGAAAATATTTCCTGTATTCCAAATTCTATATTCCCATTCAAAGTTCGAGATACTAAATTCTAAATTCAATTTTTATGGAAAATAAGATTTACGATTTAATTGTCATCGGCGCTGGACCGGCGGGATTAGGCGCGTCAATTTACGCGTCTCGTTATAAGCTGGATCATATTGTTATTGGAAACGAAATTGGCGGGCAAGTGGTGGAAGCGGCGGAAATTGAAAACTGGGCGGGGGATATTTCCATTTCCGGGCGTGAACTGATGGGGAAATTTGAAAAGCACGCCAGGCGCTTGGGAGCCGAAATAATTCAAGCGGATGTTTCCAATATTGACGCTGTTCCAGAGGGTTTCAAAGTTTTTGCCGGGAAAAAGGAGTATCTGGCCGAAAGCATAATTATGGCTCTCGGAATGAAAGCGCGGAAAATGAATGTGCCAGGTGAGGATAAATTCATAGGCAAAGGTGTTTCTTATTGCGCCACTTGCGACGCGATGTTTTTTAGGAATAAAGACGTGGTGGTAATCGGCGGGGGAGACGCGGCGGCTACCGCGGCCATTCATCTTTCTGAATTCGCCAGCAAGGTATATTTGATGTATCGCGAATCATACACTTGGGAGCCGTCCTGGGACGATTTGATAAATAAAAATCCGAAGATTGAAAAAATATGCTGCACTGATATCAAAGAAATCAAAGGAGACGCGAAGGTCTCAAGCATTGTTTATGAGGAAAAAGGCGGGGCCAAAGAACTGACCATTCAGGGAATTTTTATTGAAGTCGGATCGACTCCGGGCGTGGCCATCGCGCAAGAATTAGGCGTCAAACTGGACGAACAAAACTATATTATTGTTGATCAGACGCAAGCGACCAATATTGAAAATGTCTATGCTGCAGGCGATGTCTCCACCGGCTCTAATAAATTCAGGCAAATCATCACCGCCGTCGCCGAAGGCGCCGTGGCGGCCGGTTCTGTCTACCGCAAACTCAAACTTTCCAAAAAATAACCACTTGGACATCAAATGTCCAAGTCGAAAAATAAAAACAAAATGCGCAAAGTTCCATTTAGAAAAGGAGAATTTTATCACGTTTTTAACAGAGGAGTTGATAAGAGAAATATTTTTTCCGATCAAAACGATTTCCAAAGATTTTTTCAGAGCATGCTTGAATTTAATGTGGATTATTCCATTGGAAGTATCTACTGGAATTCTTTTAAAACCAGTAAACTTAGACATCAAATGTCTAAGTCAAGTAGTTTAGTTAATGTTGTTTGTTATTGTGTGAATCCGAATCATTATCATTTTATTTTGGAGCCGTCGGTAGATGAAGGAATCGAAAAGTTTATGCAAAAGTTGGGTAATGGCTATACGAAATATTTTAATCATAAACATAAAAGGAGCGGAGTTTTATTTCAAGGAGTGTTTAAATCGGTGCATATAGATTCCAACGAGTACCTGTTACATCTAAGTGTTTATATTAATTTGAATAATTTGGTGCATAAAATATCACTTAGACACGAAATGTCTAAGTCGAGCTGGGAAGAGTACACAAGAGATAGCGAGGTTAAGTTTTGTAAAAATAAGGAAATGATTTTGGGGCAGTTTCGGAATAAAAAGGAATACAAGCAATTTGCGGAAAAATTCGTGAAGGGTATAATTGAAAAAAAGGAGATGCTGAAAAATATGGATAGTTATTTACTGGAAAATTAATACTTAGACATCAAATGTCTAAGTGGGTCGCCGAAGGCGCCGTCGCCGCTGGCAGTATTTATCGGAAATCGAAGTTGAGTAAAAAATAATTTATGAATTCTATTGAATTAAGCAAGTTATTAGGCGGAAAAATCGAGATAAAATCCAAAAAGAAACTGACGGAAAGAACATTGCCGATTCTTTATACGCCGGGGGTGGCGGAAGTGTCCAAGGCGATTGCGAAAAATAAGAAGTTGGTTTTTGAATATACGATTAGAAAAAATACCGTCGCCGTCGTGAGCGACGGATCGGCGGTTTTGGGATTAGGAAATATCGGTCCGGAAGCGGCACTGCCAGTAATGGAAGGAAAGGCGTTATTATTTAAAGAACTGGCGGGCGTGGACGCGATTCCGATTGTGCTGGCCACGCAGGATACGGAAGAAATAATAAAAATTGTGAAAGCCATCGCGCCGACTTTCGGCGGAATCAATCTGGAAGACATTTCCGCGCCGAGATGCTTTGAAATTGAAGAACGATTAAAAAAAGAACTGGACATTCCGGTTTTTCACGACGATCAGCACGGGACGGCGATTGTAGTTTTGGCGGGGCTCATCAATGCCTTGAAAGTCGTGAAAAAAGATATTAAGAGAGTGAAAATAGCAATATCCGGCCTGGGAGCAGCAGGAACTTCAGTTATAAAGCTGCTTATCAAATACGGCGCCAAAAACATCGTGGTATCAGACAGCAAGGGAATAATTTATCGCTATCGGGAGGGAATAAGCGAGGTAAAAAGAAAAATTTCCAAAATGACCAATCCGGAAAACATCAAAGGAAAATTGACGGATGCTTTGGCAGGAGCGGATGTGTTTATCGGCGTTTCGGCGCCTAATTTGATTGAAGCGGAAGATATAAGGAAAATGAACAAAGACGCGATTGTTTTTGCGATGAGCAACCCCATTCCGGAAATTATGCCGGAAGAAGCAAAGAGAGGAGGAGCAAAAATTATTGCCACCGGCCGGTCGGATTATCCCAACCAGATCAATAATGTACTGGCTTTTCCGGGAATTTTCCGGGGGGCTTTGGATACGAGAACCAGAATGATTACCGATGAGCATAAAATAAAGGCAGCCAGAGCGATTGCCGGTTTGGTAAAAAATCCGAATTATGGTAAAATAATCCCAAGGGCATTGGATAGAAAAGTGGCAGAGAAAGTTGCTAGAGTGTTTTATACGAATTAAGATACGAATTATACCCGAATTAAATCCGAATGCCATTTAAAAATTATTCGGATAAAATTCGAATATAATTCGGATTAAAATTAGAATATGCGAATACACAAACAAAACATAAAAATAGAAAGCAAAAGCCAGACGGAATTCATTGATGTCACCGACAAGGTCCAGGAAGTCATTGATAAATCGGGAATCCGGGAAGGATGGGTTCTCGTGTACGCGCCGCACACAAGCATGGGAATAATCGTCAATCACAATGAACCGATGCTGCTTCAGGATTTTCTGCGCGTTATGCACAAGCTTGTTCCGCTGGAAGACAGTTATTCCCACGATCTCTTTGAACTTCGAAGAGGAATAAAATCCGACGGAAGAAGCAATGGCCATTCCCACTGCAAATCATTCGTCACAGGAATAAGCCAGACCATTCCTCTGGAAAAAGGAAAACTTATGCTTTCCTCAAGGCAGAACATATTCGCGGTGGAATTTGATGGCGGCAGAAAAAGGGATATTTTGGTGCAAATTGTAGGATTATAACGCGCGCCATGGACAGAAAAATAAAAACAAATATGTTAATTGTTTTTATTTTTTCATGTTATTTTGTTTTAATGATTTTTTATGAGCAGATTAGTAAACGATCTTATTAAAAACGGCTATCTGCGGACGGATCGCATAATTGACGCCTTTTCTGAAATTAACCGGGCGGAGTTTCTTCCTAAGGACTTAGAAAGCGAGGCAGAGGCGAATATCCCGCTTCCGATCGGATACGGCCAGACAATTTCCCAGCCGCTGACAGTAGCAATAATGCTTGAGCTTCTTCAGCCGGAGAAAGGAAATAATATTCTTGATGTCGGGTTTGGCTCCGGCTGGACAACAGCGCTTCTGGCTTATATTGTGGGAGAAAAAGGAAAGATAACCGCCATTGAACGGCTCAAGGAACTTTATGATTTTGGTGAAAAAAATATCAGCAAGTATAATTTTATAAAAAATGGAATAGTGGAATTTTACCTCGGCGATGGTAGTAAGGGCTATCCAAAAAGCGCCCCCTATGACCGGATTTTGGTCTCCGCTATGGCGGATGAAATTCCTCCCAAACTCAAAGAACAGCTTAAAATCGGAGGCAAGATGGTAATTCCGATTCATAACGATGTTTGGTATGTTGAGAAAAAAGGAGAGAATGAATTCTACAAGGAAGAATTTCCTGGGTTTTCTTTTGTCCCATTAATTGAAAAGAATTAGAAATGATGGAAAAAATAATTCTTAATTCATAATTCCTTATTCATAATTCAGCAATATTAACGTGTTTATTTTTAAATATAAAAAATCGGTTATCTTGATGCTTATTCTTCTCGCCGTTGTCATCGGCGGTTTTTATTATTTTTACAATCAGGTTTATTACTCACATGGCAATTACGCGGAAAAAAAAATATTTAAAATTAAAAAAGGAGAGGGGAATGCCGGAATCGCAACGCGCCTTAAAAATGAGAATTTGATATCGGGAAAAATTTACTTTTATTATTATTTGAGAAAAAACAAACTGACAAACAAAATTCTGCCCGGAGAATATGAATTTAGCGGGAAACTTACTATTCCTGAAATTGCGCATATAATAACTCAAAAAAAAGACGACTCAATAAAAGTTACTTTTCCGGAAGGGTGGACAACAAAAGAGATGGAATTAAGAATTAAGAATAATGAATTAAGCGGCACTGATAAGTTTTCCGAACTGGTTAAAAGCGCTGATTATTTTAAGGAAACATATAATTATGATTTTCTGGATAATCTGCCGGAAGGAGCTTCTCTTGAAGGGTTTTTATTTCCCGATACTTACTTTTTCGCGAAAAATATAACCGCGGAAGGAATAATCAAGAAAATGCTGGATAATTTTGACAGAAAATTATCCGATGATTTGAATGGCGAGATTAAAAGACAGGGGAAAAGTATTTATGAGATAATGACCATGGCCAGCATCATTGAAAACGAGGTCCGAACTGAAGATGACCGAAAAACCATAAGCGATATTTTTTGGGGAAGAATAAGAACGGGACAGCCGCTCCAGAGTTGCGCGACGCTGGCGTATATTCTGGGCGTTAACAAAAAACAGTATTCTTTTGAAGACACCCGGGTAAATTCTCCATATAATACTTATTTAAACAAAGGACTGCCGCCAGGACCGATTTCCAATTCGGGACTGATATCAATTAAAGCCGCGATCTATCCCATCAAGACAGATTATAATTATTTTTTGAGCGATCCGGAAACAGGGCAGACGATTTTTTCCAAAACAATAGAAGAACATAACGCCAATAAGGTGAAATACGGACTATAATTTAATATTTTTTTACTTCCTTTTTTTATTCTTTACTACCATATATCATCGTATGGTAAAAAGGATAGCGGAAAATTTTCTGAAATTTAAAAAGGCTTGCGCGACGCGCAGGCCTTTTTTATGTCTCACGAATTATTTTGAATTAACTTTGAAGCTTCTCGCGGATTTATCGCTACCAGCGAGCAGATGCTGACTGCGTCGGCGCCGATGTCTTTGTATTTTTTGTAATGTTCTGCACTTATTACTCCACAGCCCATAATTATGGGAATTTTTATTTTTTTCCGGAGCTCTTTGTTATATTCAAAAGCTAATGGAAATGCCGGTTCTCCTGAAACTCCGCCCCCGCCCGCGTAATGTAAAGGAGATATTGGACAGGTGAATACCTTATTGTAAGGAATTGAATTGACTGCGTGAATCGCGTCAACTCCCACTTTTTCCAATTCCTCAGCTAATTCGTAGGGATGAAGACAGCTTATCTTTGCAATAATGGGAAGATTCGGGAGGTAATTTTTAATTCCTCGCGCACAGTGGATTATTTGTTCAACATTTTTAGCCCTGTCTTCCGGAGAATTGGGGCATGAGAAATTCGATTCAAGCGGCTGAATACACTTTGATAGCGGCAGATATTTCCACAATATTTTCATTACTTCTACAATCTCCATAACAAGCAGGTACATATCTTTGCCTTTGGAAAATTCCGGGTAAAAATTGGGAATCACTCTTATTCCTTTATGTGCCACTCTGCCGATTTGGGGCGCGTGTGCTTCAATACCGCCGTTGGTAAGCCCATAAGCATTCAATATCCCGTTATCCGGCAATCTTTTTATGTACTTCCAAGTCCAAGGTTTCCACGCGATATAATTTCCAATTCGCTTTTTATATGTGGAAGATTTCGTTATCACCGTCGTTTTTGTTTGTTTAACGTCTTCAATCAATTGCCGATACGCGGGATTCAGAATATACGGAAACATTCCTCCTCCTGAATGGCCCAGTATTGTTGAAACGACAATATTGGAAATACTTGCTCCATTTTTCAAGCTAATCATCTTTTTCATCTCCTTATCCTTCAATTTTCACTGGAAACAAAAGTTCCGAACCATTCCAAGGGTTCAAAACTTTTCCATTGTTATACTGAATATCGTCAGTCATTTTTTCCAGCCGGTATTTTTTGGTTTTTCTTGACACTGGAATTTCCAAAATATCCGAAAGGTTATACGAAAGCAGCTGCGCCACTCTTCCGTCCGGAATCTTATTTTGCTTTGCCAGAGCGCAGATAACCGCGACCATTTCATGGTTGGTCGGCAGGCCGCCTAACCCCTTTTCCATTTTTTCTTCCCTGGTGTGAGGCGCATTATCGGAACCGATTATTATCAGCCGGTTATTAAGTTTCAAGAGACTTATCAGATATTTTCTGTGACGGGCCGGCCGCAAGTTATTGAAGCATTTGTAGTATACCGGATCAAAATTCGGATTCCAGTTTGTTTTTTCGCTGTCAAACCAAAGATAATGCGGGCATAGTTCAATAGCAATTTTCATGTGGTGTTCCCTCTGCGCCCAAAGAATAAGAGAAGCGCTTTCCACGCAGGAAACATGGCAAATAATAATTTTGACTCCCGGAACAATCTGCGCGTATCTTATAATTTTTCTCACATATTCCACTTCAGCTTCTATGACATATCCCTTTTTTAAGATGATATCGGGATCGTCGCAGTGGATAGCCAGCGCCTTGCCGTATTTTTTTACCAGTCGCATTGCTTCCGGAATTGTTTCTTCCTCGGTAACGCCAATAATTCCGGTAGTTACGGATTGGCCTTTTTTTTTCTTTGGATAAATTTTCAGTCCGACGACGAAAGGAAGCCGCAGCGCTTCCTCGCACTCCTTGAGATTTCCGTCAACCACGCCGAACCAGACGTACTGGCGCGGCAAATCAAGTTCGTTTTCCGCGGCAACGATAAGTTTTGAATAATCACTAAGAACTTCAAGAGAGATAATGGGCGGGTCGGTGTTAGGCATAAGTGCGGAGATTGTAATCAATCCCTTTTTCGCTTCCTTCAATGTCTGCATCACTGTTGTCTTGTAAGATTGCCGAAAATCTCTGGCGTGGCAGTGACTGTCAATAATTATTTCCGGCAGATAAATATAATTTTCCGTCATTTTTCTCCTCCTGTTATCTTTTTTCTGGCAAATTTATTAATTTTTCAAACAACTTTTTGTTTCGTTTAGCATACGAGAAATACTTCTAAAAATCAAGTCCGGGCTCTTGACAAAAACAACCCTTTTATGTTAGTATCTTATGATGCTTAAAATAACATAAGTATTCCAAAGTTAAGCGATATGAAAAATATTCAAATAAACGCTCAAGAAAAGGAAAATAGCAAAACAAGCCAAAACTTGTTTACTATGGCTTTGGAAAGGGCTTTTTCCGGAGTGCCGCAAAGATCCATTGATATTGTAAAGAAAAGATATGGAATTTTTGACGGTGCTCCGAAGACGCTTGAAGATATAGGGAGAGAATTCCAGATTACCCGGGAAAGGGTTCGCCAGATCATAAAAGAAGTCGTAAAAAAAGTGAAGACGTCAAAAATTGACGGAATTTCAATGGACGCGAAAAAGAAAATTGAATTTACAATTAAGGAAAACGATGGTATAATTAAAGAGGAAGATATCCTCAATATTCTGGCAGGAAATGATCCGGTTTCCAAAAACACGATTCGGCTGCTTTTGGAGCTTTTTGATGATTTTGTCGCCAAAGATGAAGATGAAATATTTGAAAAACATTATCATTTAAATGACTTTGAATCCGAGGAATTATTAAAAGCGATTAACGCGGTTAAAAAAATCCTGGAGCAGAATGGAGAAGTCCTAAAGGAAGAGGAACTTTATCGGGAATTTATCAAGAATGAAAGCGTCAGCGAAATTGACAAGAAGAAGTTTTTAAATTATCTGAAAATATCCAAGGAAATCAAACCCAACAGTTTCGGGAAATGGGGTTTGAATCATTGGGCGGAAATCAGCCCCAGAGTAGCGTGGCAAAGGGCCTATCTCATTATGAAAGAAGCCGGGAAACCCCTGCATTTTACCGAAATAGCGCGCCTGATAGACCGGTATAATATTTCAAAAAAGAAAGCGCATCCGCAAACAATCCATAATGAGCTGATTAAAAATGAAAAATTTGTCCTGGTCGGCCGCGGAATTTACGCTTTAGCCGAGTGGGGATACAAAAAAGGAACAGTCAAGGAATTAATAGAGGATATTCTTAGAGTCAGCCATATGCCATTAAGACGGGATGAAATTTTGGAGAAAATTTCCCAGATGCGGCAGGTAAAAAAATCGACGATTCTGATAAATCTCAATAATTTTTTCGCGCGGATTGACAAGGATAAATACGCGATAAGGAAATAATAAAAATAATAATAAAAATTTACCCCGCCCTTCGCGAAGGGCGGGGTTAACTCTCAACGCAGAGTATGGGTTTTATAAAAATAATAATTTCGAGTTTCTCCGACGCAGGTTCAAACCTAAAGGATATTTGGTATGTGTTTTCAAGGGTCTGGTTTGTTGTTTTGCCAGTGCCTTTTTATTTTTTTTGGAAACTGCTTTGGTTAAGATATATTCGGCGAAAATATATACGGTCAATTCCCACTGTGCTTTTGGAAATTACACCTCCCCGGGAAATTGAAATGACCCCGCAACCGATGGAATTATTTTTCAACGGCCTTGCCGGAGTGCTCAAAACCTTCAATCCGCTGGAAGAATATATCCAAGGAGTGCTGACCGCACTTTTCAGTTTGGAGCTGGCCAGTTTTGAAGGGAAAGTGAATTTTTATATCCGGATGCCCAAGGCGTTCAGGAACTTGGTGGAAGCCCATCTGTACGCCCAATATCCTGACATAGAACTGACGGAAGTTTCCGACTACATTGAGAATATTCCAAAACTTGTTCCCAACCGGGACTGGGATCTGTGGGGGACCGACTTTGAACTGGTAAAACCCGATCCCTACCCGATAAAAACTTATAAAAACTTTGAGGAAAGCGTCACGGGCGAGATGATAGATCCTCTTTCCGCCATTCTTGAAGCGATGGGAAAAATCGGTCCCGGGGAACAAATTTGGTTTCAGAATGTCATACGGCCGGTGCACGAAGCATGGGGAGCGAAAATGGGAAAGCCCCATGTGGATATATTCACCGGCCGGGCGAAAAAAAGAGAAGGGATTTTCGCGAATGTCGGGGCGGACGTTATTGATGTTTTATCCAGTATAACAAAAGGGTTTTTTGGACCAGTTGAATTTGCCGCGAAAAAAGAGGAAAAAGCGGAATCCCCACTGGAATTCCGCCTTACTCCCGTGGAAAAAGATGTCCTGAAAGCGCTGGAAAGCAATATCGGAAAATACGTTTATTCCACGAAAATGAGATTTTTGTATCTGGGGAAAAGGGAGGTATTTGACAAAGCCCATGTTTCTTCTTTTGTGGGAAGCATAAAGCAATTCGCGGATTTTAATCTGAACAGTTTCAAGCCCTATGAGAATTCAAAGACCATTGCCAATTATATTCTGACAAAATCGCGCCTGCGCTACCGGCAGAGAAAAATTTTCAGAAGATACAGGGACCGGGATACGGATGGAGCCAAATTTATTTTAAGCAGCGAGGAACTGGCTACCGTATATCATTTTCCGTATAAATCAGTTGTCGCTCCGTCCATTACTAAAGCAGTATCAAAAAGGGGACAGGCGCCGGCTAATTTGCCCGTCGGATAAAATTTACGAATTACGAATTGTGTACGAATATACGAATCTTATCTGATTTTACTCTATAAATTTTTAGATTAAATCGTATTAGTATATTCGTATTAGATTAGTAATTAGTAAAGAAATATTCTATCATGAGCGATGTAACTTTTTTCGCCAAAACCAATTTTCGCAATCAGGAGAAGACATTTGGAATAAAAACCGACGACCGCCGCCGGCATGTTTACGTTATCGGAAAGACCGGAATGGGAAAAACCAATCTCTTGGAGCATCTGGTCATTCAGGACATCAGGAACGGCCACGGCGTGTGCTATATCGATCCGCACGGCGACACTTCGGAAAAAATAATCAAAGCCATTCCGTCAAACAGGGTGAACGACGTTATTTATTTCAATCCAGCTGATCAGGATTATCCGATTGCCATGAATGTAATGGAAAAAGTGAAACCCGAACACCGCCATTTGGTATCTTCCGGATTGGTGAGCGTATTTCAAAAATTATGGGCTGATTCCTGGGGGCCGCGCCTGGAATATATTCTAAGAAACGCGATTTTGGCTCTTCTGGAATATCCGGGAAGCACGCTGCTTGGCGTCATGAAAATATTAGTGGATAAAAGATACCGCCAGCGCGTAGTTGAAAAAATTACTGACCCGGTAGTGAAGTCGTTTTGGATAGATGAATTTCCCAAATGGAACGAAAGGGTGTTGCAGGAAGTTGTTTCACCGATCCAGAATAAAGTAGGCCAATTTTTAACCAGTTCCCTGATACGAAATATCGTCGGGCAGACCAAATCATCCTTTGACGTAAGGAATCTCATGGACGAAAGAAAAATATTAATACTTAATCTTTCCAAGGGAAGAATAGGGGAGGATATCAGCCGGTTGCTTGGGGCGATGATGATTACTAAAATCCAGCTGGCGGCAATGGAAAGAGTGGATATCCCAGAGGAAGACAGGAAGGATTTTTATCTTTATGTTGATGAATTTCAGAACTTCGCCACCGAGGCCTTCATTAACATACTTTCAGAAGCCAGGAAATACCGCCTGAATCTGACTTTGGCCAATCAATATGTCACTCAATTTGACGAAACGGTAAGGGACGCTATTTTTGGCAACGTGGGCACGCTTGTCGCTTTCAGGGTAGGCGCAGTAGATGCCGAATTTATGGAAAAAGAATTTGAGCCGGCGTTTATGATGAATGATTTAGTCAATCTTCCTAAATATCATATTTATTTGAAATTAATGATAGACGGAGTAGCCGGCGATGCTTTTTCGGCCACGACTTTGCCGCCTATTGACGTCAGGGAAACAGAGATTAACAGAGAGAAAGTAATAAAGGTTTCCCGCGAACGATATGCCAGCGGCAAAGAGGAAGTAGAAGATAAAATCAAGCGTTGGAGCGAAGGATTATCCGAGCGCGTCATAGAAGCAAAAATACAGGAAAAAGTTCAGCAGCAAATAGCAGTAAATAACCCGGTCGTTGTCCAGACACCTAAAAAAGCAGTGCCAGCGGTTGAAGAAAGGGAATTATACGATGCGGTCTGCGACACCTGCGGAATAAAAATCCAGGTTCCTTTCCGGCCGGACGGCCAAAGGCCGACTTTCTGCAAGGATTGCCTGAAGGACTACCAAAGAGTGATGGCCAGATCCCGGACCAGTGAAGAAAGAATAACAAAAGTGAAGCCAGAGTATGAAGATAGAAAAATGGAAGGTTTTGAGAAAGCACGGCCGGCTAAAACCATCGCGCCGAAGGCATTTGTTTCCAGCGAAGAACCTTTGTCACTTTCACAACTTCGGCATATGGCTCCGAAAAAATTCAAACCGCGTCCAAAACCGCAGGTGAACTTGGAAGAGGTTAGGAAGTTAATCAATAAAAGAAATTCTGATAACGGAAGCTGATGTTTTTAGGACTTACGCGTTTGCCTTTTTGGACATCTCCGCCTAAGGCGGACGGCCTCAATAGCCGAAAGACATCGGATGTCCGCAAACGCTTAAATCCTATTTTTATGAAAAAATTTTCTCTCTTGCAATAACGAATGAAATAAAATATAATAAGCCGTAAAATATCGGAGCTAAAATAATAGTAAGCATATCCCCTTTGTCAAAAATGTATATTTCCGTCAGCAGGCCGATGATGATTCCGATTAGCACCGATTTTTTTATGTTTTTATGCCTCGCGATGATATATACGAGGGTAAAAATCAATCCATTCCACAGAAAAATGAATGTTTCCCAGTTGTTGCGTTCCCAAAGGAATCTGACAGTATGCCCTTTTATTATCCCTACAATTATATATCTTGATATTGAATCAAGAAGCATATAGGAAATCCAGGCCATCGAAAGAAAAACCGCGAACCTTAATGCCATTTTCAGAAATTTTTTTATTTTCATACATTAATTTTATCATGAAAAACAATAAAGTCAAAAAGGGAAATGTGGTCGTCGCGATGTCATCAGGCGTTGATTCTTCAGTCGCGGCGGCAATTCTCAAAAAGCAAGGGTATGGCGTGGTTGGGATTTTTATGCATTTTTGGAAAGAACCGCATCAAAGCGAACTAGTGGAGAATAAGTGCTGTTCGCTGGAAGCGCAGGAAGACGCCAGAAAAGTAGCCCAAATACTCGGCATTCCTCTCTATACCGCTAATGTGGCAAAAGAATTTAAAAAGGAGGTAGTTGATTATTATCTGGAGGAATTAAAAAAGGGAAGGACTCCCAATCCCTGCGTGGCCTGCAACCAGCACATTAAATTCAACGTAATGCTCAAGAAAATGCTGGAGATGAAAGCGGACTATATTGCAACTGGTCATTATGCCCAGTTGCATAAGTTCAAAGTTAAAAGTTCAAAGTTAAAAGTGAAGGAGAATATTATTTATAGGTTATATCAGGGGAAGGACAAAGAAAAAGATCAGAGTTATTTTTTATTTAATCTTAGTCAAAGACAGCTTTCAAAAATACTTTTTCCCGTTGGAAAATACAAAAAATCGGAAATAAGGAAAATGGCGAAAAAATTCGATCTGCCGGTTTACAATAAAGACGATTCGCAGGGAATCTGTTTTGCTCCGGAAAAATATCCGGAGGAATTCATAAAAAGAAACCTGAAAATGAAGAAAGGAAAAATTATTGACACCTCCGGAAAAATTTTAGGTGAGCATGAGGGACTTCCCATATTCACTATCGGTCAAAGGAGGGGAATAAATATCGGAGGGACCGGCCCATATTATGTTGTCGGAAAGGACAGCAAAAAAAATGAGCTTATTGTCACAAATAAGGAAAAAGACGCCGCTCTTTACAGGAGTGTTGCCCTGGTTAACATATTAAATTGGGTGGAAATAAGGCCAAAAATGCCCATGAAAGCGCTGGTAAAGATACGCTACCGCCATCCGGCAGTTCGTGCTATAATAAAATTAACCAACAACAAACAACCAACAACCAACAACAGCAGTTATATTATTGAATTTGACGGGCCGCAGAGGGCGGTGACACCCGGTCAGGCGGCAGTATTTTATACGAGCCGGGGAGAAGTACTGGGAGGAGGAATAATAAAATAAAATATCAATCCGCCGGCTGACGGATAAAAATTAAAAAAGATTTTTTTATTAATTATTAATTAAAAAATTATGGCGCTAAATTTTCGCAATCGGGGAAATGCCAGCGCAGGCACGTTTTCAGCAAGGCATGCGCGCGACGAATTCGGGAAAATCTCGTCGAAACTAGATTTAACCGATAAAGCCAGGGAACATTTTGTCCGCGAGTTGGACAAAGGCGGTAATATTACTGGACATGAGTTTAACCAAATTGTTGATGACGCGCACAAAAAAGGGATCATCAGCAGCAGGCATGCGGAGGAAATAAAAGACGTTACGAAGCTTCCCGAAAATTATAATAAGCAGTGGGACTAAGTAAAATCCATGGATTTTAGCAATCAGCAGGACGATAAAAAAACGGACCGCCATCGCCTTCAGTTTGAATTGGTCACGATGGAATCCGATTTCCAGAGATTCTTGCGGAAAAAAGAAATATTGGCAATGGAACTGACACAACTCAAAAGGCGCAAGGCGCAAATTGAAATTGACATTGAAAATAAAAATCTCGAAATGCGAAAACTTGATACTGACGCTTTTATACTTAGCAATAACATTAACAGTTTGAGGAAAAAAATTAATTTTTTGAAGTAGGTCCCGCACCTTTCTGCAAGGCATTAAACCTCTCCATAAAGTATATATTAAATCTTCATCTTCAGATCAGAAACCCGGGGGCTTCAGGAAGATGCGGGATAAAATTATGATAAATTTGCTGCAGATAGTGCAAAGTATCCTCAGTGGCAAAAAGGTCCAAATGTCCAGTTTTCTTCAGGACCGCGTAAGATCGATAGAAAGGGACTATCGGAATGGAAAAATTGACATCAGCGGGATTATAGAACGCCTAAAATCAGACAGCGTAATTAATCTTAATTTTCAGCGAGGCGATTTTGAAAAAATTGAAAAAATGCTGGAAAGAGAGTAAAGATTCTTGCTTGAGTGTGGGGGGCAGGCATTGCGCCTGTCTTTTTAATTTGATATGTTATAATAATCCTATGACTGCCAATGAACTGCGGAGCAAATTTTTGGATTTCTTCAAATCAAAAGGGCATACGATTATTCCTTCGGCTTCTTTGATTCCCAAAGAAACCGACCCATCGGTGCTTTTCACGACGGCCGGAATGCAGCAATTCAAGCAATATTATTTGAATCCCGACGAAACAAGGGACGCCAGAATAACCACAAGCCAAAAATGCATAAGAACTATTGATATTGACGAAGTAGGCGATGATACGCATCTGACATTCTTTGAAATGCTGGGCAATTTTTCATTTGGATATCCGGACAAAGAAAATTCATATTTTAAGAAAGAAACTATAAAATACGGGTGGGAATTTTTAACGGAAACGTTTGGCATTGATAAATCAAGAATTTATGCCACTTATTTTAAGGGCGAGAACGGAGTTTCGGAAGACAAAGAATCGCTGGATATTCTAAAAGAAATAGACGGTTTGAAAGAAATAAAACCACAGGGATTTACGGATAATTTTTGGTCGCTAGGAACGGAAAATTCGCCCGGCGGGCCGACTGTTGAATTTTATGTTGACGGAATAGAGCTATGGAATTGCGTTTTTAATGAGTATATTTTAAAAAACGGGAAATATGAACATTCTGACAATAAAGGAGTGGACACGGGAATGGGATTAGAACGGCTGGCGATGATAATGGAGGGAAAAAATAATGTTTATGAAACGGAATTATTTCAACTGATATTTTCAAAAATTGAAGAATTGTCCGGAAAAATATATGAACAAGATGAAATGGAAACAAAAAAAGATTCGGGTCATAAAGCTGGTTATGCAGTTCGCGATATTGATGGAAGAACGGTTGGAATGTTAGATGAAAAAATTCCTAAATTAATGCGTATAATCGCTGATCATTTGAAAGCAGCGACATTTATTATTTCTGATGGAGTTATGCCTTCTAATGTTCAAAGGGGATATGTGTTGCGAAAACTTATCCGTCGAGCGATTAGATATGGGAAGATTTTGGGAATAGAAAATAATTTTACCAAACAAATCGTAAAAGTAATTATTGAAATTTATAAAGAATATAAAGAGTTGGAAAATAATAAAGAAAAAATTTTTGAAGAATTAGAAAAAGAGGAAATTAAATATAAAAATGCGATAGCAAAGGCGTTGAAAAATGCAAATCTTGTTTTTGCTCGTCGACCCAAAGAGAATGGTAGTTTTTGGACAGCAGATGAGGTAAAAGCAGATAATTTAGGTAGATTAGCATTCCAATTATATCAACAAGATGGGCTTCCCTTAGAAGAAACATTCGAATTTTGGAAAAGTAATAATATAGATTTTGATGAAGAGGAAATAGCTAATGTTTTTAAGAAAGAATTAAAAAAACACCAAGACCTTTCCCGCACCGCTTCGGCGGGGATGTTTAAAGGCGGTTTGACGGATGCGGGAGAGGAAACCGCGAAGTTGCATACGGCGACGCATCTGCTCCTAGCGGCTTTAAGAGAAATATTAAGTGTGGAAATATATCAGAAGGGAAGCAATATCACCGCCGAGCGGCTACGGTTTGATTTCAATTATCCGCAGAAATTAACGCCGGAGCAAATTAAAAAAGTAGAAGATTTAGTCAACGAAAAAATAAAAGAAAATCTTCCGGTGGAAATGACGGAAATGCCCAAAGACGAAGCGCTCAAAATTTCCAAGGTCTCATTTGACCCGTCAAAATACGGGGATATAGTTAAAGTTTATAAAATCGGAGACCCTTCAACAAGTTCAGGGCAAGTTTTCAGTATTGAGGTCTGTGGCGGACCGCACGCCAAATCAACCGTAGAACTGGGAAAATTTAAAATAATAAAAGAAGAGGCAAGTTCGGCGGGTGTCAGAAGAATTAAAGCAATATTGACATAGCTAATTCTTAATGATAGGATAATTTTACGTGTAAAATTTATAATTTACAATAATTCTGTCATTCCGAACGCAGTGAGGAATCCCGGAATAGCATGCGAGATCCTTCGACTTCGCTCAGGATGACAAATAAATTTGTCATGTTGGCCATCATCAAAACCGGCGGAAAGCAATATAAAGTCAGGGCCGGAGACCGGATAAAAATTGAAAAATTAGAGGGAAAGGACGGGAGTAAAATAAATTTCTCGGAAGTTCTGCTTTTGGGCGGCGAGAAAGAAGTAAAAGTGGGAAATCCGGTTGTCAAAGGCGCGAAAGTGGAGGGAAAGATTCTCCGGCAGGGGAAAAGCAAAAAGGTCTGGGGAATCAAGCATAAAGCGAAAAAAAGATACAAAGTCAAATTCGGCCATCGGCAGATGTTTACGGAAGTGGAGATTGTAAAGATTGCTAATTAACGCGAATTTGAAACTAATTTTCACAAATTACGGATTACAAATTTAAAACACCCGTCAAGAGTTATCTTGTCGGGTGTTTTTTTATAACTATTTTTTTATTTATATTTCAAATGAAAACATATCCGTATTGATACTGCTTGGCATAAGTCCTTTTCCGCTGGTGCCGGAATCGCTGCAGGGGAGTGGTCCGGAAAGAAGAGCGAATAGTTTATGGGCTCCTCCAAAACAGGTAATGTCGCAGTTTTTTTTGCAGTCACGGCCCGGAATGAATTCTCCTTCTGTGGGGATAATTATTCCTACTTCTTTTAGAAGTTCCAGGTCTTTTTCATTATATGGGTAGTTGTTCATAAGAACCTCCTTTAAAAAATATCTTTTGGATTAAAATCCGAAATATTTTTTTAATTTTCTCAATAAATGAACAAAGTAACAGAAAACCAGCAAGATAATAATCACAATTATCTCTCTCCAAAGAATCTTTTCTTTTGGTTCATCTGGTTCATCGGAAGTGGGAAAATAATAGCTGAAATCGAGATCATAAAACATATTTTCTCCTTTCAAAAAACATTTTTTTGTTTTTTAAATACCTGCGATGCTTTCTTCCAATGATTTTTTGATTGAGGATCCAAGAAAGCCGTTGCTGTTCAAATTGCAAGGCGGTTTAATTTTATGGTATCCGTAAATTCCCTGGTCGCCAAAACAGATAGTTTCACAAGCATCTGATTTTCCGAAAGGCGATTCTCCGAGACAACTTATTCCAGGTACGAATGGGAAACATTTTGATAGATGAATTCCGCATTTTTTCATTATTTCCAATTCTTTTTCTGAATAATTGTACATTTGCAATGTCCCTCCTTTCAAAAAACATTTTTTTGGGCGATGAGACCAAGGTCAATCGCGTCTCTTATGACTTTGTTTTGATCTGTAGTAAATTTTAGCATTTTTCCGTCTTGAGTGATAAAGATAATTTTGCGGATATTATTTTCATGCAGAATATCCTGCAATTCTTCAATCTCCATAATTGTCGCCATAAAATCCTCCCTAAATTATTTTATCCCTTTTGTGTTGTTCCCTCCATTCCTTCGGATGCTCTATCATGATGTGATTAATACCCTCGTGCACAGTAGTAGGTCTGAACCTGCAGATTTTACAAGAATGGTTGAGAGGAGGGTTCCAGTGTTCTTCCTTAATGCGCCTTTTGATTTCCTGGTTTACTTCTTCAGCGTTAAAGTCCTTTGTTTTCGCCGGAGTTCTCAACTCCTCATAAGATAAACTTTCTAAACTCATTATTTCAACCTCCTTTTTGCCATTCACTTCAATACTTCGAAGTATTGAAGTATTTGCCTGGTTTGTGATTTATATTTTTTAGGTTTTTAACGAACTAGCTATTATATCATCTCCCGTCGATTTGTCAAGGCAGCGGAAAGGGTTGCTTCATCGGCGTATTCAATGTCTCCGCCGGTAGCCAAACCCTTGGCTAACCGCGATATTTTAACGTTATTACCCGAATCCTTTATTTTCTTTTTGAGATAAAGCGCGGTCGCGTCACCCTCGGTTGTCGGATTGGTGGCAATGATAACCTCTTTGATTTTTTCGTTTTTAATCCTGCCAAGGAGTTCCGGTATTTTCAGTTCAACTTGCTTATCAGGCGAATAATCTAAAGTTCCCCCTAAAACGTGATAAAGCCCCCGGTAAGCGCCGGTTTTTTCGATGGAAATTATATCCAGCGGCTCTTCCACCACGCAAATTATTTTTTGCTCCTTTTTGGTATTTTTGCAAATTTCGCAAAGATTACCCTCGGCGATATTAAAGCATTTTTGGCAGGATTTTAAATTTTTTAGTTCCTTTAGATTTTCAGAAAACTCCTCAGTCATTTTTTTGTCCTGCTTGAATAAATGCAAAACCAGCCGCTCGGCCATTTTTGGGCCGACTGACGGAAGAGAAGAAAAGTTGTCTATTAATTTTTTGAAACTTTTAGGATACATGATACTAATTTTCATCCAAATTAGATGCGAATTAAATCCGAATATTAGTATCTTAATTCGGATGTAATTTGCATGTTAATTCGTATCATTCTGTATGCGCTCTCTCCAATGATTTGAAAGTTGTTGATGACTCGTTGAAATACAGCTGCGCCCTGCCCAGAGGGCCGTTCCGGTGCTTGGAGACGATTACTTCCACGATATTTTTATTCGGAGTATCCGGTTTTTCCCGGTCTTCCCGATACAGGAATAATACCACATCCGCGTCCTGCTCAATAGATCCTGATTCGCGGAGGTCGGAAAGTTTGGGTATTTGCGGCGAACGGGATTCAACTGCGCGGGAAAGCTGCGAAAGCGCGAGCACCGGCGTGTTTATTTCTCTGGCCAGATTTTTGAGCGATCTTGAAATTTCCGAAATTTCCTGGACGCGGTTCTCGCTTCCCCGTCCTTCCATCAGTTGCAGGTAATCGATAATGATAAGCCCCAGTTTATGCTCGGACTGAAGCCGCCGCGCCATAGTGCGCATTTCCATAATATTGGCGGAAGCGGCGTCGTCAATGTAAATCGGCGCTTCAGAAAGCACTCCCATCGCTTCGCCGATTAATTGAAAATCATTATTGTCTCCGCTGTCGCGCAGCCGCCCGGTGCGCAGCCGCCACAAGTCCACACCGGACTCCGCGGCGATCATCCGGTCAATCAGCTGATCGGAAGACATTTCCAGGGAAAATATTCCGACCGGTATGTTTTCTTTAATGGCGATATGCCTGGCAAAATCCAAAGCAAGAGTCGTTTTTCCGATTGACGGGCGGGAGGCCAGAATGACCAGATCCGATTTCTGGAGCCCGGCCAGAATATTATCCAAATCGGAAAATCCAGTCGGCACTCCGCGGAATTTGTGGTCTCCTTTGTGGAGTTCGTCAATCCTGTTAAAAGCGCTTTCCAAAATTGATTTTATGAGGACAAAATCCTGTTTGATGAATTTTTGCGAGACCTTAAAAATTTTCTGCTCGGCTTCGTCGAGCACTTTCTGGATGTCTTCCGATTCTTTGTATCCCAGTTCCACCACTTCGCCGGCGGCGGTGATGAGCCGGCGGAGCGTCGCTTTTTTCTGTACTACTTTGGCGTAATGGGTGACGTTTGACGCGGAAGGAACGGAATTGACCAGTGACGCGAGATAACTAGAGCCGCCGATTTGATCCAGTTTCCCTTTTTCTTCCAGTTTATTGGACAAGCTCAAGACATCAATCGGCTCGCGGTCTTCATAGAGTTCCAGCATCATTTCATAAATAAGATTATGGTCGTCCTTGTAGAAGTCGCCGGCTTTCAAAAGATCGGCGATCTTGATAATCGCGTCCTTGTCCAGCATCAAAGATCCCAGCACCGACTGCTCGGCTTCAATGTTGTGGGGAGGGATCCTTAAATTTTCATTTCCAGATGTTGCCATAGTTATCTAAGTTTATATCAATTTGGCAAATAAAAGCAACATCCAGTTATCCGCAGATTATTCAGGGATTATTAAGTTGCAAATAATGTTGGTCCGCTCTTTAAAATTTCTTCGAAATAAAGCACTTTAGCAATATAACAATTTAGATATATTTCCCTTGACAGTGAAAATTTTGTATGCTTGACTATTAATAGTTATTTAATATTTTTAGAAAATAATTAAGGAGGTGGATGATGCAAATTATAATAAAATATACTGTCAGGTTAAGGTGCGACCAATGCGGAAATTATAAAACTATCTGTCTAAATGAAATTTGTCCTTTGTTTGCAGATCGGAAAGAATCAGGCAGGTGTCTCAGATGCGGGAATACTTTATCCAAAGCGCTCCATGAGGTTCCATGGTGGCATGGAAGGAAAATTCCAACATCTGTTGAATTTTGGTGGTCGGAGAAGAGTTTAAAATCGGGGAAACCCGAAACAGAAATCCCAAAATCTTTTCTTGACGTTAACATTTGGCTGGCAGGCGAAAATGGCATCCAGGTAAATTGGGAAGATGCGATCCAGTATTTTCTTGAAAAAGCAAGAAAAAAATTTCCAAACGCAAATGTGAAAATCATTTCTGATGAAGAATGGGCGGAGAATCATTCTATTCCGTGTTCAAACTAAGAAATAAGAAAGAGGAAAGCATCAACTTTCCTCTTTTAAAATTATTAAATAAATTACTTTTGAACGATTTGAATTGACGAGAAAGCAGCTATGGTTACTTTTTCTTAATTGCATATTTGTTATCTTTCAAATCCTCAATAACATATCCCGCTTTTTCTATTTCCGCGCGCAGTTCGTCCGATTTTTTGAAGTCCTTATTTTCTCTGGCGAGTTTTCTTTCTTCCGCCAGTTTTTTTATATTTTGCGGAATTTCTTTTTTTTCTTCTTTAATAACCAGTCCGAAAACCTTATTTATTTTTTCCCAAATTTTTAAAATTTCTTTTGCGTCATCCGCGCCCAGCTTATTAGTTTGAATAAGTTTATTTGTTTCAGTTATTAAGTCGTAAAGGGCGGATAGGGCTAGGGGAGTGTTGAGATCATCATCCATCGCTTCCTCAAATTTTTCTAAAGTCGAGGTCGGACCTCGATTGCCGTTTTTGTCCAGAGGTCCGACCTCAAGTGAATCTATCGAGGTTGATCCTCGATATTTTTTTAAATTGTTTACGAAATCGGAAATTCTTTGGAAATTGACTTTTGCCTGAATGAGCGCGTCTTCGGTGAAATTAGTGACGCTGCGGTAGTGGGAACTCAAAATCCAAAGGCGAATCACCATCGGATCATATTTTTTAAGCGCGTCTTTAATAGTCGTGAAATTTCCCAGCGACTTGCTCATCTTTTTTCCCTCCACCATTACCATATTCCAAAGCGTCCAGAAATTTACCATTGGTTTTCCCAAGAAAGCTTCGCTCTGGGCTACTTCATTTTCATTATGGGGGAAAGCGTTTTCATTTCCTCCGCCGTGGATGTCAAAAGTGTCTCCGCCCAGCAAATCGCAGGACATCACGGAACATTCAATATGCCATCCCGGATATCCCACGCCCCAGGGGCTTTCCCATTTCAAAATATGCTCCTTAGGAGCTTTTATCCAAAGGGCGAAATCCAGCGGATTTTTTTTCTCGGGATTAATTTCCACTCGCGCGCCGGCCTCTAGGTCCTCCGTTTTCCGGCCGGAAAGTTTTCCATACCCGGGAAATTTTTCCACGGAGAAATAAACCGAACCGTTAACTTCATAGGCGAAGCCCTTTTTAATCAAACCCCCCGTGAATTTGATAATCTGCGCGATGTATTGAGTCGGTCGGGGATTAAAGTTGGCTTTTTTGATATTGAGCGCTTCAAAATCATTCTTGCATGACGCGATATATTTTTCCGCGAGCGCCATCGGGTCTATTTTTTCTTTTTTTGCCTGCTGTTCAATCTTGTCTTCGCCAATCTCCGCGTCGTGGACCAGATGCCCGACATCGGTGTAGTTCATAATATGGCGCACCTCATAGCCGGAATACTCCAAATATCTCCGGAGAATATCCATAGCGACATAGCCGCGCGCGTGCCCCAGATGGCAATGGTCATAAACCGTCGGCCCGCAGACATACATGCCGACCTTTCCCGCGTGAATGGGCTTGAATTCTTCTCTATTTCTAGTTAATGCGTTATAAAGATTTAACATTTTTAGCAATTACGAACTGCGAATAAAGCGAAAATACGAATATTTTTTTAACATTTCATAGTTTCGGAAAATTCGTAATTTAGTTAGATTCGTAATTCGTAAATTTTCAAAGCCATTTTCTCATTTTAAATATCGTGATCGTGAAAAGCGAGAGAATAAGCATTATTATTATGTGGATCCAGAATCCATGGGGATTTTTCCCGAAGGGAATATCGGCGCTCATCGCCAAGATATTGGAATAAACAGTCATCGGAAGCATAATGGCGGAAAATATGGTAAGCACTTTCATAGTCAGGTTTAATTTGTTGGAAAGCAGCGAGTTGTTGGTTTCCTCCAGCGATTCAATGGTTTCCTTGGCGTTTTCCAGCGCGTTCCAAAGGCGGATATTGGTGCCGACAAGATCCTGATAGTAGGGTTTCAAATCAATAGGGATAAACATATCGTGCTTTTGAATGATTGATTCCAAAACAGAACGTTGGGGTTTTATGGTGCGTCGGAAATTAAGTATATCCCTTTTGACGATTGAAATTTCAAAGACCATATTTTTCTCGTTTCCTTTGAATATCTCATCTTCAATTTTATTGAGGTTTTCCACGATATGGTCCAGTTTCGGAAAGCACGATTCTAACAGTGTTTCCAGAATGTGGTAGAGAAGATGGGCGGGGGTGTGGCTCATATAGAGCCGCCTCCGGTCATCATTCTCGCCCAATTTTTTGAAAAATTCCGTGAGCTGATAAATTTTTTCCTTGTGCCCGGTAATCAGGTGGTCTTTATTCAGGATGATGTCCAGTTCTCCCGGATAAGTCGTTCGTTTTTTTACGTCAAAAAGGGGAATATGGATGGTCAAAAAAAGGCAGGAATCATACTGCGTGGCTTTCGGACGGATGGTGGGGGTGGTGAATTCCTCAATTGCCAGAGGATGGATATTAAAACTTTTCTTAAGATAAAGAATATCGTCGGCCGAAGGGTCCCCAAAATCCACCCAGGTAATTTTGTCGAATTTTATTTGTTTCATATCCCTACGAATTACGAATTACTTACAAATATACGAATAGTACTTTTTATCCAATAAATGATTTATGAGAAATAATTTGTAAATTTGTAAAAGATTTGTAATTTGTAGGTGTTTTTATTATACAATCAAATTTCTTTCTTGACAAAAAATAGTCCAGCCGCTAGATTGGCTGTAAGCGATGAAAAAAATAGTATTATCCCTGATAAGAATATACCAAAAGACGCTATCCTTTGACCATGGCTGGCTGTCATTCATATATTCGGAAAGATTCTGCCGGTTCCACCCGACTTGCTCGCAATATACCTATGAAGCAATCGGCAAATTCGGCATATTAAAAGGCGGATGGTTGGGACTTAAAAGGATAGCCCATTGCCATCCGTGGAACGACGGGGGATATGATCCGATTCCTGATTCATTAAAACATTAAAGCGTAGAAACATAAAAGCATGAAAGCAAAGAGTTTGTTTTATTGCTCTCGTGTTCTAGTGTTTTAATGATTGGATGTTCTTGTGATTTTGTTTTTTAAAAATTTAAAAAGGGGAGAGAGGTGAAAAATGACTGATTGCGCAACATGTGTTTTACAGCAAGTGGTGGAATGCGAGAAAATAAAATCAATGAATTTAAGGTCAAGTGAAAAAACTTTTGAATATCTCGGGGAAGTATATTTCGCCAATGAGAACAATATCCGCAGATTGTTTTATGTGGCGGGTAGTGTAATATGTGATAATTGCAAAAGATGTGAGCCGGAAAAATTTTAAGAAAAGGAGGAATCGAAAAACTTATGGCCAAAGACAATCTTTATGGGGCGCCGTGGACCCCAAAAATTCTCGATGAAGCAAAAAGGAAAGAAACAAAATCTTTGCTGACCGGCAGGTATCCTTTTTCTGAAATGGGCTCATATATACGCCACAAAAAAGAAATTCAAGAGCCGGAATCCATAGCGGTAAAAATTCATGGCAGTAATTTTCATGTTTATTGCAAAGTATTAGACCAGACAGCTAAACAGGAAGAAGTTAGGAATATTGTATATCATGGGGGATTGGCTACTACTGATGATAAGAAAGTGATTTGTTCAATGCAATGCTACCACCAATGTTTTATCGGTTAAGTAATAAAGGGTGTCTGAAATCCAGCACCCTTTTTTTATTGACATTAAGATTAATCTACCTTATTATTGGATTAGCACTCGGACTTGACGACTGCTAATTATATGATATTATGATATTAAGATATTAAGATATCAGGATATAAATCATATGAACTCCAGACAGCAAAAAATCCTATCTGCCGTCGTTGAAAAATACACCAATACCGCCGTGGCGGTATCAAGCGAAGCCGTGGCGGAAAAATATCTGAAAGGCGTGAGTTCAGCGACCATCAGGAATGATATGACCAAACTGGAAAAAGACGGCTATCTCCATCAGCCCCACATCAGCGCCGGGCGCATTCCGACCGATAAGGGCTACAAATATTTCGTGGAAGAAATAATGAAAGATCAAGAACTTTCTTTAATGGAGCAAAAACGAATGCAAGCGGAACTTTTAAAATTGAAAGCCCAGCACAATCGCTTGTCGCGCACGACGGCCAAACTTCTTTCATCTTTTACAGGCAGTTTTGCCATCAACCGCCTAGAAAAGGACTTCTCCGAATTCGGAATTCGCGAATTATTAGACAATCCGGAATTCAAGGAAGTGGATGAATTCTGCAAGGTGGCGGAAGCGCTGGATTACATTGATGAAAATATTGATACGATTTTGAAGCAGGTTAAAGAAGGAGAAACTAAAATTTTCATCGGAAAAGAAAACCCGATCAAGGAAATTTCCAATTGTTCCATGGTTGTCTCGCCTTACAAAACTAAAAAAGGCGAAAAAGGAGTACTGGCGATTATCGGTTCCAAGCGGATGAAATACGCCAAGAACAAATCGCTTTTGGAATATTTGAAGAAAATTTTAAGCAGTTCGGTGGTAATATTATTAGTTATTGGTAATTTTTAATGTAGGAAAAAATTCCCTCCTTTGGAAAAGGAGGGTTAGGGTGGATTCGAAAGATTCGTTAATATTGTCGAGCTTTTCAAATCCCTTCCACCTTCCCTTTTCTAAAGGGAGAGAATAATTTTATGACTAAACATAAAGAAAAAGACGAAGATATCATTGAGAAAAAAAATTCGGAACATGAGGAAGAGATTGAATTGGCGGATATGAAAAGAAAAAAGGAGGAAACGGAAAAAGAAGAATTTAATCCAATCAAAACAAATATTGTTTCTGGCGTGGTTATTAAAAAAAATAGTCAATATCTTCTCGTTCAAGAAAAACAAGAAAAAGTGCGCGGGCTATGGAATTTTCCGGCGGGCGTTGTGGAAGCTGGTTTTTCGATTGAAGAAACTGCAGTGAAAGAGGCAAAAGAGGAAACTGGATATGATGTTAAAATTATAGGAAAAATAGGCGTATTTCAGGATGATGCTGAAAGTTCTGCCAAAAGCGTTTTCGAAGCAGAAATTACCGGAGGGGAATTAAAGATACCAGAGGATGAA
>Ga0209542_10002321_pt1 | contig 42763 bp, 59 predicted proteins | sample RifCSPhighO2_01_FD_184028 | JGI IMG/M metagenome (GOLD analysis project Ga0209542, IMG submission 184028) | Soil microbial communities from Rifle, Colorado - Rifle CSP2_plank highO2_0.1 (SPAdes) (version 2) | ecosystem: Environmental > Terrestrial > Deep subsurface > Rock core/Sediment ... | reverse complement strand
AAAGCTTATCTTCGGAACAAATTAATGCATTATATAATAATAGAACAGACCTTATAGTAGCGCAAGAAACAGAAGTTGGAGATATCTGGCAGGCGTGCATTACACCAAATGATGGAATTGCTGATGGATCTGAAAATTGCTCTATTGGTCTAGTTATTAAAAATACGCCTCCAACACCTGTAATTTTAATCTCCCCTGAAGATAACAACATAACTACAAATAGGATTCCTTCTTTTGAATGGAATTCAACAGATGATGACGGAGATGCTATTGTTTATGACTTTAATTTAACATGTTATAACAGCGCTGGTGGAGGATGTTCAGATGACGATAGATTTATATCAGCTACTTCAAGCACAAGCTATACAATAACCACATTTTTGAAATATCTTAAGGATAATAATTATTATTATAATTGGACTGTAAGAGGAAGCGATGACAATGGCGTAAGTTATGGCGCTTGGGCAACTCCTAGAAAAATTGAAATTCAGGCTTTGCTTAACATAACCTTGACTGTTGATTCTATTGCTTTTAGCAATGTTTCTTATCCATGGACAGATAATACAACAGATAATTCTCCTCAACCATTCGAACTGCAAAACGACGGCAATTCTCTAGCGAATATAACTATAAACGCCACAAATTTATGGCAAACTGTTTTAAGCACATCTAAATATTATCAATATAAAATAGATAATAAAACAGGAGAAGAGGGGGCTTTTAATTGGATCTTAAGCGATACTTCATGGACAAATCTTTCTGTTAACAGTGCAGAAGAATTAGCGATTGCAAAATTAAACTGGAGCGATTCGAGTGATGTTGCTGAGACCGACTTACTTATTGAGATTCCTATTCAAGAAGGGCCTGGTTATAAGTCATCAACAGTTTATTTTAAAGCAGTCCTTGGAGAATAAATGAAGAAAAAAATTTTGTTATTTATTTTAGCATATCTTTTATTAGTTTTAACTTTGCAGAATATTTCTTCATTGGGCATTTCTCCAGCAAGAGTAACTATTAATTATGAGCCAGGCTTAGAAAAAGAAATCCCTCTTTTTATTACCGGCTCTGGAAAAAATTCTATGGTTAATATAGAAGTTAGAGGCGAGCTGGCAGAATTTATCACATTAAATAAAAATTTTATAAATCTTTCAGATCTTAATTCTCAATTATTTTACACAATTAAATTGCCAGAGAATCTTTCCAGGCCGGGAAAATATGAGGCAGAGATAATAGCTTCAGAAGTTCCTTTTGATTATGATGAAGAATTAATACCTTCTATTGGAGCAGTTATTGGGGTTGTCTCGCAATTGCATGTTTTTGTCCCTTATCCAGATAAATATATAGAAATAGAGATTAGGGTAATAGATTCTGGAGAAGGAGGCATTACTAAATTTTTAATACCTGCTACAAATAAAGGCAAATTAGAAATTAATAATATTCAGGCAATTATTGATATTTACGATTTTAAAGGATTTCTAATAGATACTATCAACTCTAGTTCATTTTCTTTAAAGCCGTTAGAAAGGGCAGAGCTTACAGCAAACTGGCTGGATGGTATAAATGCTGGAAAATATAAAGCAGTTGTTAAAATAATTTATGATGAAAATATTAAAGAGGAGGAAATAGAATTTAACATCGGCAAACTTGCTCTTGAAATTAAAAATATTATAATAAATGATTTTCAGCTTGGGGGAATAGCAAAATTTAATGTTATTGTAGAGAATAAATGGGCAGAGGATTTAAAAGATGTTTATTTGGGTATAATTGTCTTTGATTCTCAAGGGGAAATTATTGCTGATTTTAAGTCTCCAACTTATGATATTAATTTTCTCGAAGAAAAAGAAATGGTTGCTTACTGGGATACTGCTGGATTTCAAGAAGGGATTTACGACGCAAAGATTCTTTTGAATTATGATATAGGAAAATCTATTGAAAAAAATGTCAAGATACAAGTAAAACAAAATGAGATAATTGTCTTTGGGATTACTGGAGAGATTATAGGAGGAAGCGAATCTAATTCTAATATAGTTTTGATGTTGGTAATCCTTGTTATACTTTTGATTATAGCTAATATAATGTGGTTTGTTGTATACAAAAGACTGTTAAAGAAAAAATTCTCTTTAAAATCTAAGCGTAAAAAATGATTATAAATGTATTCTTAACTACAAAAAAATTTATAAATGAAGTTTTTGTTATATATTCATCTATTAATAGGTTTTATAGAGGTAAAAGGAGGTTGATAGATTATGGATAATAAAGTATTAGTGATTTTACTGGTTGCGGCTATTCTTGTATCTTTAGTCTCATTTGTAATAACTTTAAGTTTAGATGAAAGTGATTTTGTAAAAGAGAGAACTATAACTATAATTAAAGGTGCAGAAGCAACTGGAGGAACTGTTGGATTAGTAATTGAGCCACGATCTAGCGCAGTTAACAATGGCTAAAGAAATTAATAAACTTGGTATTGTTGCTGTAGTTGTTTTAGGATTGGCTTTACTTAATCTTGGTGTTACATTTAACAAAATCAGCGGCTTGGCTACTGATTCAGGAACCGCGAATTTAACTATTGAATCTACAGTTAATGTTAATTTTACAACAGACAATATTGATTGGGGTTCTGGAGTAGTTGTTACAGGACAGACATTTGCAGTTCTTGATACAAAAACAGGCAGTGTTAAAAATGGTAACTGGACTGATAATTCTGCTGGCTTAGTTCTTGAAAACATTGGAAATGTAAATGTTTCCTTAGATATTTTAGCAGGAAAAACCAATGCAACATTTATAGGAGGAACAAACCCTGATTATGAATGGAGATTTGAGAATTCAGAAGCAGGCAGCTGTTTAAACTCTAGTGGTGGAACTTATGCTGTTCCCAATGACACTTTCTACGATGTTAATACAACTAGTGGGGGTACAAGAGTATGTGGCATATTTGGATTCCTAAACAGTGCAGACCAGTTGACAATTCATTTTAATGTGACTGTGCCTTATAATGCCCCTACAGGAGCTAAAGGCGACATAATAACTGCTACAGCAACTGCTGTTTAAGGTTTTATTTTTTTATTTTATTCTTCTTATTTTTTATTTTTTCATATCTAATTTGGAAATATATAAAAAGTCTTTTTTGTTTTTTATAATATGGTTTTTAAAAAGAGGCGCTTATATTCAAAAAGAAATTTTTTATTAATATTTATTATATTTAGCATTTTGGCTTTAACACTGAATATTTCTTCTTTAGGTTTAACTCCTGCAAAAAAGGAAATTAATTTTAATCCAAATCTTGAGACGACTTTTAATTACAAATCTCTTGCTGATGAAAATCAGGAAGTTTATGTTTATGCTGAAGGGGACCTTGCAAAATATGTCAGTTTTAGTAAAAATACCCTTAATGGCTCTGAACCATTCAATGTAACAATTAAATTTCCTGAAAGTATAGAAACACCAGGAAGGCATAGAATTTTTATTGTTGCAGAGGAAAAAATTGATGAGGAATTAGCAGCTACAATCGGCACTAGAATTATTGTTAAGGGGGTTATTTATATTGATATCCCTTATCCAGGAAAATATCTAGAAATACTTTCTTTTAGTTCAGGAGACGCAAATGTTGGAGAACCGGTTAAATTTGAATTAAGTTTGGCAAATAGAGGAACAGAAGATTTGACTGTCGAACCTGTAATAAATATTTTTTCTGATGATAAAAAGATTGAAAGTCTGTCTTTTAAAGAAAGAATTATAAAGAGCCAGGAGACGCTTGATCTTAAAAAAATGCTTGATACTGCGGATTACAAGGCCGGCAAGTATACTGCTTCTTTAGTAGTGGATTATGGAGATGTTCTTAAAAATGATATAGAATTTAAAATAGGAAATTTTTCTGTAGAAATTGTAAACTATACTGAAAAAATATCCATTGGAGGGATAAGAAAGTTTGATATTGGAATTAAGAGCAATTGGAACAATAAAATAGATTTTGTTCATGCAGAGATTTCTATTTTTAATGATTCTGGCAATTTTTTTGATTTTAAAACATTTCCAGTAAGTTTAGGCCCATGGGAGTCAAAAAATTTAGAAGGCTATATTGAAGTTAATAATTTCAGCAAAGGAACTTATGATATGGGTATAATCCTTTATTATTATGGCAATGAAGTCAAAAGCAGCACTGTACGCCTTGTTAAAGTAAAGTTCTTTGAAGAGAAGGATTATACTTTATTGATATTGATTATTAGTGGAATAATTATATTTATAATTGTAGTCTTCCTGATATTTTATGTAAGAAAGAGATTTTTTATCAAACATGGAAAAAAAACAAAAAGATAAAAAAGTTCTAGAACGCTTTTCAATATTCGTTTTTATACTTAGTGTGCTGGTTCTTTTATTCAGCGTTTATCTGTCTCGTGAAATAATTATAGATAAATCTGAAATTTTTGTTAGTGTAGAAGTGGCCAATGTTTCTGGTTTTGATCTTAACACCAGCGCATTAACTTTTGGGAAGCTTGTTCCTGGAGCAAAATCCAGCAGAAAAATAGAGATAAAAAATAATTATAATTTTCCAATTGTTGTTGAATTTGATTCAGAGGGAAATATTAATGAGCTTTTAGGATATGACAAACTGATTTATATAAATCCAAATGAGGCAAAAGAAGCGGGATTTATTATAAATACATATTTGAATACTACGCAGGGTGTTTATATTGGCATAGTCTCTTATGTTATAAAGAAAGATATATAAAATATATACATTATTTCTTGTTATGGTGATCAAAAACACGATGCGCCACCACACCTTAAAAGGTGTGGTTTGTAACAGCGCTCGTGTTTTGGATGCAAGCAATTTTCGTAAAAGTGAAAATTGCGGCACAAAAATTTGCAAAAATCCAGAGCAAATTTCTTGTGCTCAAGATTCCAACTCCACACTGAAGTGTGGAGTTTTATCCGAGAATCTTGACATTAAAAAATTATTTTCTTTTGCTTTTTTTACAATTTTAATATTATTTTCTATAAATATTGCAAAATCAAGCTCTGATACTGAATCATCTACAGCAGTTATTCAGCTGGTAATTGAATCTTCTGTATCTTTTTGTGGAAACGGCATACTTGAAGGAACAGAAGGTTGTGATGACAATAACACTGTTAGTGGCGACGGCTGTTCAAATGTTTGTGAAGAGGAAGTAATCTCTGCAGTTGGTGGAGGAGGAAGAAAGATGGTTGAAGAGGAAGAAGAGATTGAAAATTTCTCTGTTGATAAAACCAGTTTTAATATAGTTTCTTATAGAAATGAACTTAAGATAATTAAATTCAGTGTTAAAAATCTTGGAACTAATCTAAGCAAATTTAGTTTCTCTTCTAATTTAGACTTTGTTTTTATCCAAGAAGAAGTCTACATCGGGCCAGGAGAAGAAAAAGAGATAGAAGTAAAAATATACTCTCCAAAAAAACCTGGAATTTATGAAGGTAAGATAATAGTTAATTATGAAGGAATTGAGAAAGAGCTTCCTATTACACTGGAGATTATTGAATCGCCTGCTTTATTTGATATTGGCCTGAAAATTTTGCTTAAATCCAAATTTGTTACAGCAGGGAATGATGTTTTTGCCGAGGCAAAATTAGTTAATTTAGGAGAAAGTGATAGAACTATTGGCATTAATTATTATATAACTGACTCTAGTAGAATACTATCTAATGCAACTGAGCAGATATCTGTGCTGGCCGGCGAGGAGCTCAAGTTAATTAGAAAATTATCCTTGCCTCAGAATATAACTTCTGGAACTTATAATTTCTATTTGGATTTAACTTATGATGATGTAACACTAAGCGCAAAAGATAAATTTAATGTTGTTGAGTGGCAGGTTTATTTAATAGCCGGAATTGTAAATGCAATAGCTGTTATACCAATAGGGTTGATTATTATTTTAAAAAAGATTCCTTTAGCAGCGGGAATTACAATTGTAGTAGCTGCGGTATTAGCAGGAATAGTAATTATTTTAAGGCGGATTAAGATAAAAAAGCTAATAAGAATTTTCAGATAGCTTTAAATAATTTTTTTATCAATAAGAATTATGTTATTGGGGCTTGTTGGAAAACCTTCTGTTGGGAAATCTACTTTTTTTAAGGCAGCAACATTAGCTGAAGTGGAAATTGCCAGCTATCCATTTACAACTATAAAACCAAATAGAGGGGTTGGCTATGTAAAAGTGGAATGTATCGATAAAGAGTTTAATACAAACTGCAATCCCAGCCATGGATTCTGCATTAATCATCAGAGGTTTGTTCCAATTGAAATAATTGATGTTGCAGGGCTTGTTCCTGGGGCGCATAAAGGCAAGGGCCTTGGCAATCAGTTTTTAGATGATTTAAGGCAAGCTGATATTTTTATTCATATAGTGGATGTAAGCGGGACTACAGATATTGAAGGAAAGCTGCTGACATCAGAAGAAAACTACGATCCTTCCCAAGATATTGAATTTTTAGAAGAAGAATTAGATGCTTGGTATTATAATATACTGCAGAAAGTATGGAAGATATTTGCCAGAAAAATTGAAATTGAAAACTCAAAATTTTCAGAAGCTGTAGCTAAGCAATTTTCTGGCCTAAAGGTTAATGAAAATAATGTTAAAGAGGCGTTAAAAGTATTAGGATTGAGTGATAAGCCGGCATCTTGGAATGAAGAGCAATTAAAAAAATTTGCAAGCAAATTAAGAAAAGTCAGCAAGCCAATGATTGTTGCAGCAAATAAAGTGGATCTGCCTAATGGAGAGGAGAACTATAGAAAAATTAAAGAAAAGTTTCAAAATTTAGTCATTATTCCATGCTCTGCTGATTCTGAGCTTGCTCTCAGACAAGCTGCTAAAAAGGGAATGATTGATTATATATCTGGAGATAAGGATTTTAAGATTTTAAAAGATTTAGGGATAAAACAAAAAGAAGCGCTTGAAAAAATAAAAATAAATATATTGGATAAATTTGAGTTTGGAACTGGAGTTCAAAAAGTTCTAAACATCGCTGTTTTTGATATACTTAAGTATATAGCTATTTTTCCTGCAGGCGCTAATAAATTAGCAGATTCCAAAGGGAATATTCTGCCTGACTGTTTTCTTCTTCCCCCAGAATCTACTGCACTTGATTTTGCTTATTTTTTACACACTGATTTTGGAAAGAATTTTATCAAAGCAATTGATGCCAGAACCAAACAAGCCAAAGGAAAAGATTATGCCCTAAAGCATCGCGATGCTTTGGAGATTGTGGCGAGATAATCAGATAGTTTTAAAAATTTTAAACTGCTTTTAAATTTGACAAAAGAGTGTGAAAATGAAATTAACAAAAAATGCAAGGATTGTTATGAGAAGATTTCTAAAAAAAGATGAAAGCGGAAAAATTATAGAATCTCCAGAGGACCTTTTAAGAAGAGTAGCTAAAAATATCGCAAAAGAGGATATTAAGTATAATGGGGATGTAAAAAATACTGAGAAGGAATTTTTTAAAATTATGAATAATCAGGAGTTTTTGCCGAATCTTCCAGCTATAGCAAATGCCGGCCGTGAGCTCCAGCAGCTCGCTGCTTGTTTTGTCATCCCTGTAGGAGATAGCATGGAAGAGATTTTTCAAGCTGTTAAAGATATGGCTCTGATTCAAAAATCAGGCGGAGGAACCGGCTTTTCTTTTTCCAGATTAAGGCCCGAAGGAAGCCCTGTTAAAGAAACCGGAGGGGTTGCTTCAGGCCCTGTTTCTTTTATGAAGGTTTTTGATGCTGCTACAGGGGCCATAAAAGAAGGAGGCATTAGGAGAGGGGCAAACATGGGTATTCTTAGAGTTGATCATCCAGAAATAGAGAAGTTTATCAGTTCTAAGTCTAAAGGGGAATTAACTAATTTTAATATATCTATAGCGCTTACAGACAGATTTATAAATGCCGTTAAGACCGATTCTGTTTTTGACTTAAAATTTAACAATAAAGTCTATAAAAAAATGAAAGCAAGAAGACTTTTTAGCTTAATTACAAAAAATGCCTGGATAAACGGCGATCCTGGGATTATCTTTATAGACCAGATTAACAAACATAATCCTACTCCAAAGATAGGCGAAATTGAGGCTACTAATCCATGCGGAGAACAGCCTTTGCTCCCTTACGAGAGCTGTATTCTTGGAAGCATAAACCTAACTAAATTTTTTGAAAACAGAGAAATTAATTATAATAAATTAGAGAGCGTTATTAAGACATCTGTTCATTTTTTAGACAACAGCATAGATGCAACTTCTTATCCAACTTCAAATACTGAAAAAATTGTTAAAGCAAACAGAAAAATTGGGCTTGGTGTAATGGGTTTTGCCGATCTTTTAATATTATTTAGAGTTAGGTATGATTCAAATAAGTCTCTTAAACTTGCTGAGAAGATAATGAAATTTATACAAGAGAAGGCAAAAGAAGCAAGCAAAGAAATTGCAGAAAAAAGAGGCAGTTTTCCGAATATTGAAAATAGTATATATAAAGGAAAAAAAATGAGAAATGCTACTGCTACTACAATCGCTCCAACAGGAACTATTGCTATATTTGCAGATTGTTCTGAGGGGATAGAGCCTTTATTTAATTTAATATTCAAAAGAAATTCTACTTATGGGATTTTATATGAAATTAATCCTCTTTTCAGAAAAATAGCAAAAAAATACAAATTAACCCAATCAACTATTAATAGAATTTCTTCTGAAGGAACTCTTAAGAACATAGATTTACCCCCAGAGATTAAAAATCTTTTTAGAACAGCTCATGATATTTCTCCAGAATGGCATGTTAAAATACAATCGGCCTTTCAGGGATATACTGATAACGCTGTTTCAAAGACAGTCAATCTTCCTGAAAATGCTAGTATAAAAGACATACAAAAAGTTTACCTGCTAGCGCATAAACTAAACTGCAAGGGCCTGACAGTTTATAGGTATAACAGCAGGAAAAAACAAATTTTAGAGTTATGCAAAAAGTGTCAAAAAATTTAAAAACAAATTTTTTCTTTTTCTATTCTATGAAACAAGAGGTTAAAACATGCGAGGGGTGTAATAGCAAATGCTGCAGATATGTTGCTGTTGAGATAGACATTCCAGAAGATTTAGAAGATTTTGAAAATATAAGATGGTATGTTTCTCATAAAAATATAAATGTTTTTGTTGATGAAGATGGCAAGTGGTATGTAGAATTTCTAACAGAATGTGAATTCTTAAATGAAGACAATCTTTGCAAAATTTATTCCAAAAGGCCAAAGATATGCATGGAATACGATCATGACGAATGCACTTTTAATAATGAATATTCTGAAGCCCTGACATTCACTTCTTTAGAGGATATTGATTCATATCTGGAAAAAAAATTTGGCCAGAGTTGGAGTGTGATATTTAAACAGAAGTTAGCAGAAAGAAAAAATAAATTTAACAATAAAAATAAGATAAAAAAAACCCTTTAGTTTTACCACATGTCAAAAACATTATGTTTTTGAGCACTTGAAAATTGCATAAAAAGCAAAAACAATTTTCATGCCTTAAAAGGTGTGGTTTGTTTGTTTGGTTTTTAGGATGAAGGAAATTTCAATGAAATTTCCTGCCCTGAAAATTAGTTAAATTTTCAGTGCTCAGAAATTAAAAGCAGTAGACTACTACCTCATTCTAAAGAAGGAGGTTTTAATTTCTGACATAAAAAAAGAAATTAAGAATACTATTAAAAGAACTTAAACTAAAATGAAGATTAAAGTTAAGATTCACGATGGAAGTTCTCAAGAGAAAATAGAAAAGATCTCTAATGATTTGTATGAAGTTTGGATAAGGAAAAAACCTGTTGAAGGAAAAGCCAATGTAGAGATGATAAAAGTCCTGAAGAAGTATTTTAATAAAGAAGTAAAGATTGTTTTAGGATTAACTTCAAGAGAAAAAATTGTTGAAATTGGAGATTGTATATTAACCGAATAATATTTTGATTTTTAACGACGACTCTTGAACTCTTCCCATTTTTTAATTATCTCTAAAGCTTCTTTGTCTGAAATATCATGCCAATTGCGATAAGAATCTGCTACAGCCCTAAAAAACTCAGGTTTTTCTAAAACTATCAATTCATCGACTAATTTTTCAATTTCCTTTGCAACTTTAGCCCCTGCTACAGGAACCGCCACTATTATCTTTTTTGCCTTATTTTTTTTGCACAATTCAATAGAAGCTCTCATCGTAGATCCCATTGCAAGGCCGTCATCTGTTAATATAACAATTTTTCCAGCAATCCTCGGCAGGTTTTATCCTTCTCTTAATATTTTTATCCTTCTCTTTATCTCTTTTATCTGCTCTTTTTTGATTCTTTCAATTTCTTTTTTTGACAGCTCTTCAAATGCAAAATCAAAAATAAATGTGCTACCATCCTCAGCAATTGCACCAAATCCGGCTTCTGGATCATGCGGATATGGCAGTTTTCTTGATATTAATAAGAAGAAATCAGCATTTAGATATTTTGCTATTTCGTAGCCTATTTCAATACCACCTTTAGGGATAGCCAGAACTAGAGGTTTTGGTTTTTTATTTTTATATTCCTCTAAGGCTCTTGCAAGCTCTTGCCCCGCGTGTTTTCTGTCTCTAAACATTTTTTGTTGATACAGAAATTCTTGTAAACCCTGCCTTTAGGCAGTGGACAATTGCCCAAGGCAATTGTCAGAATTTCTGTCTCCAAAAGTCTCTGTGTTTTACCATGCCTTAAAAGGCGTGGTTTGTTTAGGACTTTTGGATTATATAATATTCAGATCAAGATTTAGTAATTAAAAAATCTTGTCCTTTATACAATTCAAAATCTGCCAAAGGGTTTTAAATTCCCAACAGCTTCTTTTGTTTATGACAGATGATTTTAAATCTATAAATGAAATGATTAATTATTCTAGTGGAGGGATTATCAGCAAAGTAATCTTTAAGGGCAAAGATAACCAAATAACTTTATTTTGTATGGCTAAAGATACAGATATTGGTGAGTATACATCAACAAAAGAAGGCTTTGTTTATGTCATTGATGGGGAGGGCATATTTAATTTAGATGGTAAAGATATATCTATTGGACCTGGAATTTTAATTCAAATGGATAGAAATGCCAAGCATTCAATTATAGCACAAGAGAATACATCTTTTTTATTGTTTCTGACAAAGTGATTGTTTATAGAAAAAATCTCAACCTTCATGAGTTTTTATGTAAACTGCATACTTATGGTCCTCTTTTAAAATATGGTTAATCCACCAATCTGCAAGGAACTCCTCTGCTTCTGTTAGCAGCGCTTTTATATATCCAGTGAAGAGAGAGCCGGAAGTATACATCGTGCTAAACTTTTGCTTAAAATCTTCAAAGTATTTCCTAAATGAATCATGGATTTTTTTATGTTTATCAAGGCCAGGATAATTATGCTCTTTCATGTATTCTTCTTCATAATCGAGATGCTCATAAGCATATTTCTCAAAGAAATCAATTGTTCTTCTTATAGGATCAACATCAACCCCCCCCCAAGAAGATAGCTCTTCTTTCATTTCATTCAGTTGGGAGAGTAGCCTTTTATGTTGATTATCTATTGTTTCATCGCCAACCGACATCTCTTGTGCCCATTCAATTTTCATCTGTGTATTATGTTTAATTGATATATAAATATTTTTGTTAGGTTTTCTGAAATTCTTATTTTTCTTGATGTTGTGCTACTTGAAGAGTTAGAAAGAGGCAGTCCAGTCAAAAAGAGGTTTTTAGACAAGTAAAGAATTTGCCAAGGAAAATCAAAACCAACTAACCAAAAATTAATTAGAGGAGAAAGAAAAAATATGCTATACTTATTTTCGTTTTCTTGATTTTGATAAGATGATTAATTTTTTTACCTTAGAATTTTTGTTCTTTTTACTCGAGCTTCTTCCTTTTATCTTTTTAGAGGGTTTTTTTATTTTAGCCCCCTTGGATTTTCCTATTTTTTTCACGCTCTTTTTCTTTGCCATTTCTTCTTAATAATATGCTGCTGACACAGAAAATCCGAAGATTTTCTGTTCCTAAAACTATCTAAGTTTCAGGCATCTGGACTCGGTGCAGAAGTGCCTCAAACGAATACTGAAATCAATCTTAACCTATCAGTTTATTTTAAAGGTTATCTTCTACGCGCCATAAAGAAGCTTAACAAGCACAGGTTTCGTAAGAGGAGTTATAGTCCAGACCACTTATTAATAGCTGAGTGCTTGACAGAGGCTTAATGGCCACACCCTTTTCAGGACAACCGAATTATCCTTGTCAGCTTTTTAAAACAAGCCCTAACTTATATATAAAATCATCCGATCATTTTATAGTGATGACATATTCTTCATAAGAGCTGACTTTGTGGTAAAATATTTAAAGAAGTTTAATTACTGAGTTAGATAAAACTATGAAAAAAATAGTATTAACAGAATGGATATTAAGAATTGCTATTTTCGGAACTTTTCTTGGTCATGGAATATTTGCCTTACAAGTGAAGCAAAGCTGGATACCCCTCATCACAGCATTTGGATTTTCTGAAGCTACAGCAGCAACATTACTTCCATTTATAGGTGTTACAGATATTATTGTTGCTTTATTAGCGTTGTTCTGGCCTTTGAAAATTGTTTTGATATGGGCTAGTTTGTGGGCATTTGCAACAGCTCTTAGTCGCCCGATTGCAGGAGAGCCGGTTTGGGATTTTATAGAGCGGACAGCAAATTGGGCAGCTCCTCTGGCATTATTAACAATAAAAGGATTTCCTAAAAAACTAAAAGATTTTTTTATGGTTTAATGTATTAATATAATATTTATCGCTGAGTATAGAAAATAATTTAAACTTTTAATCTTTCTTTTTTATATGTTTAACCCTAATATTTCTGTTGATGATATAGTAGTCCTTGTAGTAGATAAAAATCATCCAAGATACGGAGAAATAGGAAAAATGCTGCATCATGATTGGATGGATTATGGCGAAATAACTGTTAAATTTGAAGATGGTGAGTTAGAAGTATTTTATGACGGAATTATGAAAGGAGATTCTCCTCCAAAAATTAGATGGTTTTATAGAAAAGATGACCACTAAGAAATAGGATTAGAAAATTTAAAAAGAAAATATTTAGAACTTGGTATTGGAAATTTGGAAGCATTGGCGAGCCATTACTATTGTCTTTTTAATGAAAAATTGCCTTTAAAATTAATTTCTTTTGAAAAAACTGATTAATCAAATCTTAAATCAGTAATCATGCCCAGGGCATAGAATTTTAATATCCAGTTTTCTAATTTTTTCCAAGGATTCTGCCATTTTTTCCGGCTGGCTGTTAGGCAAATCTGTTCTGCCAATGCCGTTATGGAAAATTGTATCTCCTGAAAAAAGTATTTTTTCTTTTGGCATATAATAGCATATGCTTCCTTTTGTATGGCCCGGTGTTTTAACAACATCTATTCCTGGAATTTCCAGTTTGTCTATAGAAATTATAAAAGATTCTTGAAAGTCTAATTCTGGGCCATATATTCTGGCGTTTTTTAGCTGAGCTATATTTCCTGTATGGTCAAAATGATTATGAGTTAATAAAACCACATCAATACTCAAAAAGCCCAGCCCTAATTTTTTTAATGAATTTTTAAGCTCTATGCGATTTATTCTGGAGCTAGTATCAATTAATATGTTCTTATCTTTAGTTTTTAATAAATATACTTTTGATCCAAATAATCTAAAAGAAATTCCAAATAAATTTTTTCTTATTTCCTCTATCATAGATAATAAATTTCAATAAGCTATATAAATATATTTTTATTAGTTTCACAATGAAATACGAATTTGCATTTGATCTTCAAGAAAAATCTGAAGAAATTTCTAAATTATTGTTTCCTCATATTGATATAAATAGGATTCGGTGCTTTAGAAGCTATGGAAGCTGCTCTAGGACAACAATAGCCAGATGTCATGCTTTGGGGAAATTAATGCAGAAAGCTATTGGAATCAAAGCTATATATGCGCTTGAATTTTTATCTGAGCGGTTTGATGTATTAAATGAGGAGAATAAAATCAAAACAATAATCCATGAATTAATGCATGTCCCTCAAAGTTTTGGAGGAGGCTTCAGGCATCATGATTATGTAAGCGAGAGAAATGTAAATCTTCATTATCGGACTTATATAGCTAAAAAGGAACAAGTGAAGAAAAATGCAGCTTGGTTTAAAACATAACAAAAAAATTTTTTTGATAGATGCTGATGAATGCAGTTGGTTAAGAAAATTTTCAGGATTAATGTTTAAAAGAAAAGAAAATGCCCGGGCTTTGTTATTTGATTTTTCTGACAAAACTAAAATAGCAATACATTCTTGGTTTGTATTCTTTCCCTTCTTAGCCATTTGGATCGACGATAAAAATAGAATAATAGATATAAAAAATATTAAGCCATTTAGTTTTAATATAAGACCAAAAAATCCTTATAAGAAACTGGTTGAAATACCTATTAATAGCAAATACAAGGATTTTGTGCAATTCCTCGTCGAGAAGCAGAAACATTTAAAAAGATAAGAGTGTTATAATATATAATGATTAAAAGGAGGTTGATAAAATGGGAACAATTCTTGTAAAAAATGTGGTTAAAAGGAAACCTGGTTACCTTTATTATGTAGACGGCAAAGGTAATGTTTGCGAGGCTAAGATGGCTAGAGGCGGCAGAAAAAAGAAAAAGACAGCAAAAAAGAAAGCCGTAAAGAAAACCACTAAAAAAAGAAGATAAATTAATATCTCTCTTGTTTTTTAATTTTTATTTTATATTTTTTTAATTTTTATTAATTAGTTTTATATATTCTACTTTCTTTTTGTTTTTATGGCGATAGTTTTAGGAATAGAATCAACGGCGCATACTTTCGGAATCGGCATTGTTAAGGACGGCAAGATTCTTTCTAATGTTAAAAGAACCTATACAACTGAAAGTGGGGGAATTATCCCTATTGATGCAGCCAAGCATCATTTTGAAAATAAAAATGAAATTTATTTTGAAGCTCTTTCTGAGTCAGGGATAGATGAAAGGGATATTAATGCAATAGCCTTTAGCCAGGGGCCTGGCCTTTCACCATGCCTTTTAGAGGGCATGAAGTTTGTCAAAGAACTTTCTGAGAGATTAAAAAAACCAGTAGTTCCTGTTAATCATTGCATCGCTCATTTGGAGATTGGGAAATTAACAAGCGCTAATGATCCTGTTATGCTTTATGTATCCGGAGCCAATACCCAGATAATTGCATACGAGGCTGGAAAATACAGAATTTTTGGCGAGACATTAGACATCGGCGTAGGGAATTTTATTGATAATTTTGCAAGGCTCATAGGTGTTGGTTTTCCCGGAGGGCCTGCTGTTGAAAGATTAGCAAAAGAAGGCAGGAATTATATAGAGCTTCCATATAAAGTTAAAGGCATGGATATTTCCCTTTCAGGCATTTTAACAAATTTAAAGCAGAAAATTGAATCAAAGAAGTATAGCATAAAAGACCTTTCTTTTTCAATGCAGGAAACTGTTTTTGCTATGCTTGTTGAAACTACTGAAAGGGCTTTAGCGCATACAAGCAAAAAAGAACTTTTGTTAGGAGGAGGAGTTGCCTGCAATTCCCGGCTTCAAGAGATGTGCAAGATAATGTGCAAAGAGCGTGGAGCTAAATTCTTTGTCCCACCAAATAATTTATTAGTAGACAATGGTGCTATGATTGCTTATCTTGGGGAAATTATGTTTAATAAAGGGATAAAAGAAAAGAAACTTGAAAAAATTGATATTTTGCCAAGGCAGAGGACTGATGATGTTGAAGTGAGGTGGAAGTGAATTTTTGAAATAACATCCTCATTTAATAAATCATTTAATAAAACCCATCTTCGCAAAAACATTTATAAACCAAATTTTTCTCAACTAAATATCCGATGACCTTATGTGAGGATTATAATCTAGTCCTTAGAGGTTATCTTTATTGCTGTTAAGTCAACTAAATTCGTTAATGATTAAAATGGATGCATATCAAATTATAGAAAAAGTCAAGAGAACAGGAAAAATAGAAAAAGGCACAAACGAAGTTACAAAGGCCATTGAGAGAGGAACAGCTAAATATGTTTTTTATGCTTCTGATGTAGATCCAAAAGAGATAGTACAGCACATTCCTATGCTTTGCAAAGAGAAAAAAATACCATGCAAAGAGGTTGACAGCAAGCAAAAATTGGGTATTGCTATAGGGCTTCCTGTATCAGCATCTTCTGTCGCAGTTATTGAATTTGGAGAAGCTGAAAAAGACATCTCCTCCTTGAAATAAAAATTACAATTTATTATCTATAAAAATAAAATGGCTAAGACTCAGACTCAAAAAAAACAAGAAACAAAAACATCTGGAACAAAGGGAAGCGATAAGATTTTAGGTGAGATTGTTCCTGCTGTTGTTCAGGAATTAATTGGCAGGACTGGATCTAGAGGAGAAATTACACAAGTTAGATGTTTGGTTCAGGCAGGAAGGGATAAAGGAAGGTCTATGAGGAGAAATATAAAAGGCCCGATTAGGGTTGGTGATACGCTTATGTTAAGAGAAACAGAGATAGAATCCAGAAAAATAAAATCAACACTTTCAAAAGGAGCTTATAGTTAAAAATGCCAATAGAAGATCTTTCTGGATTGAATTTAGGTCCTAAAGTTTTAGAAGATATTGAGAAAGGATTAAAATTAAATCATGTGGGGGGAGTTATAATAATTAAGAAAGGTATTGTTGATGATAGAACTAAAGCATTGGTTGAAGGAATAGAAAATTACTTAAGAGATGTTGGTTATGATTCATTTATTAAATCAGATAAAGATAAGTATTTTATCGAGATTCTTAATCCATTTTAAATAAAAAATGCCAAAATGTGTTTATTGCGGGAAAGAGTATGAGATTCATAAGGGATTGACTCTAATCAGCAAAGACGGTTCTGTAAATTATTTATGCTCTTCTAAGTGCAGAAAAAATATGTCTATGAAAAGGCGTAAAGTAAGATGGGTTTCTAAGTCTCAGCACGTCAAGGAAGCTCTTAAAGAGATGAAAGAAAAGAAGAAAAAATCTAAATGATTAGATATTGAATATATTATTAATTCAGTTATAATTTTTCTATTTTATGTTTCCTTGAACGCTTCTTTCTATGAAATATCCCATACCCATTCCACATGCAAATGCAAAAGTAAGAGGGTCTTTTAATTTCTCAGCAAAAGTCACATCTTGAGATATGGCAGCATATAATATACTATACACTGAATAAGATACAGCACTAAAAATTATTGATTCTCCAATAATTTTTGTTAATGATTTTTTTTCTTCCATAAATATATTATTATGTTTATCTTTATAAATTTTTCATATTATTACTACTATAAAATTAATAACAAATAATGCCTAAACCTCATTTATATTAAATATAGCTTCAAAACATAATTTTGCCTTTTCACGCCCTGAAAAGCTTAAATTTTAGGGGCAAGCTTTTTAAATAAAGTTTCATTTTTATATATAATTTCAAGTAATTTCTTAAGAAATTATCAAAAATAAACTAAGATTAATTAGAAAATGCCCAAAGAAGAATCTTCATACAACGCAGAATCAATAAGAGTTCTTGAAGGACTTGAAGGAGTGAGAAAAAGACCAGCGATGTATATTGGGTCTACAGGCAAGGAAGGCCTTCATCATCTTGTTTACGAGGCTGTTGATAATTCTGTCGACGAAGCTTTGGTTGGCAAGTGCGATAAAATTGAAGTTTCTATTAATAAAGACGGCTCTGCAACTATAGAAGACAATGGCAGAGGAATTCCTGTAGATATTCATCCTCAGTTTAAGGTGCCTGCACTGCAGCTCGCTCTCACTAAACTGCATGCTGGAGGAAAATTTGACAAAAAATCTTATGTTATTTCCGGAGGGCTTCATGGAGTGGGTATAAGCTGTGTTAATGCACTGTCAAAAAAATTAATAGTAGAGGTTAAAAGAGGAGGAAAAATTTATAGGCAGGAATATTCCAGAGGAGATGTCAAAACTAAATTAGAGGTAGTTGGCACCACAGGCCCGAATGATAATGGAACAAAAATAATTTTCTGGCCAGACGAACAAATATTTTCTTCAACAATTTTTGATTATAAGGTGCTTGAAACAAGATTTAGGGAAATTGCTTTCTTGAATCCCGAACTTAAAATTCTTCTTAAAGATGAAAATAGCGGCAAGAAGGAAGAATTTCATTCATCAGGAGGATTAATAGAATTTGCCGGCTGGATCAATAAATCCAAAGAAGTGCTGCACAAACCCCTTTATTTTAAAAGAGATGCAGAAGGAACTATAATTGAGGTAGTTATTCAGTATAACTCTGGATATAAAGATAATATTTTTGGTTTTGTCAATACAATTAATACTGTTGAAGGCGGAACACATGTATCTGGATTTAAAACAGCCCTGACAAGAGCTATTAATGATTATTCTAAGAGAACAAATCTTTTAAAATCTGGGGATAGTTTAACTGGCGACGATGTTCGTGAAGGATTAACAGCGGTTATCAGCCTTAAAATGGCTAATCCCCAATTCGAAGGCCAGACAAAAACTAAATTAGGAAACAGCGACATCAAAGGGTTTGTAGATTCAATTGTTAATTCTTCTCTATCTGAATTTTTTGAAGAGAACCCAGCTGTAGCTAAAAAAATAGCCACAAAGGTTTTGGAATCTGCTAAAGCAAGGCTTGCCGCCAAAAAAGCCAGAGATTTAGTTAGGAGAAAAAATGTATTTTCTTTAGGAGGCTTGCCAGGAAAATTAGCTGATTGCTCCAGCAAAAAATCAGATAATACTGAACTTTATATTGTTGAGGGAGAAAGCGCCGGCGGCAGCGCAAAGATGGCCCGCAATAAAGAAAATCAGGCTATTCTTCCTCTCAAAGGAAAAATATTAAATGTTGAAAAATCCAGCCCTGTTAAGGCACTGTCAAGCGAAGAGATAACTAATTTAATAACTGCTGTTGGAACAGGTGTTGGAGACCAGTTTGACATACAAAAATTAAGATACAATAAAGTTATAATAATGACTGATGCAGATGTCGACGGAGAACATATTAAAACTCTTCTGCTTACCTTCTTTTTTAGATTTATGCCTGAATTGATTAAGAATGGAAATGTGCATATTGCTATTCCTCCTCTATATAGGATTAGAAAGAAAAATGACCATTATGTTTATTCTGACGAAGAATTAAAAAAGATTATTGATAAGTTAGAATCAGCAAATGTTACTAGGTTTAAGGGTTTAGGGGAAATGTCTTCACAGCAATTGTGGGATACTACTATGAATCCAAAAACCAGAAAAATAAAGAAAATTTATATTGAAGATGCTGTAGAAGCTGATAGAGTATTCAGTATGCTAATGGGCGACGATGTTCAGGCCCGCAAAGAGTTTATACAAGAAAATGCAAAGGAGGCTTATTTGGATGTTTGAGATGAAAAACTACGACGATATGAAGATTGAAATAGATGAATTTAAGAAAAAATATCCAAAAGCATTTGCTAATATAAATGATAAAAATGAATTAACTGTGATAATTGAAAAAAGTAAAGTAAAAAAGGAAGATGTTATAAATATTGAAAATGATTGGAAATTAATAACATTTGATACAGTTTTGGATTTTTCATTAACAGGTTTTATCTCTAAAATATCTTCTGCGTTAGCAGAAGCAAATATTAGTATATTTGTGGTTTCTTCTTATTCAACAGATCATATTTTGGTTAAAAAAGAAAATTTAGATGAAACTTTAAAAATTTTAAGAAAATTAAAAATGAATATTTAAAATAATAAAATGCCGAAAAAATCAAAACTTTCAACACCAGAATGGCTTTTGGGGGGATATTCGTCTGAAGAAGAGTACAACAAGTCAAAAGGAATAAATAAAAAGAAAATATCTGGAAAGGCCTTTAAGATAAGAAAATGCCCAAAATGCGGAAGTGATGATATGGGGGTTGTAATTGGAAAAGAAGAGGGAGAAGGAACTGGTGAATGGGAGTGCCACAAATGCAAATGGGTCGGGAAGAATGTTAAAGAAGAAGAGATAAGCGAGGAGGAATTTCTTAGTATAGCAGAGAAGGAGGAAAAATAAAATGCCAGAAGACAACGATGAGATTATTTCAGATGACATAAAAAACTTGGAAGAGAAAGGCATAATCAATACTGAAGTTTCTTCTGAAATGAAGAAAGCTTATTTAGATTATGCTATGTCTGTTATTGTTTCAAGAGCTCTTCCTGCTATTGAGGATGGCTTAAAGCCAGTCCAGAGGAGAATTCTTTATGCAATGAACCAAATGGGTTTAAAACCAGGAAGCCAGACAAAAAAATCTGCAAGAGTTGTCGGGGACGTTATGGGTAAATATCATCCACATGGCGATGCTGCAATTTATGATGCTATGGTCAGAATGGCACAGGATTTTTCCTTAAGATATCCTTTAGTATTTGGCCAGGGAAATTTTGGATCAATCGATGGAGATCCTCCAGCAGCTATGAGGTATACTGAAGCAAGGCTTATGCCGATAAGCTCTGAATTAATAGAAGATTTAGATAAAGAAACAGTTAAGTTTGTTCCTAATTATAATAATGAATTAAAAGAGCCGGTATTGCTGCCAGGCAAACTTCCTGCTTTAATGTTAAACGGCGCTACAGGTATTGCAGTTGGAATGTCAACAAATATCCCCCCTCATAATCTATCAGAGGTTTGTGATGCAATTATTGCTTATGTAAAAGATTCAAATATAACTATAGAACAGCTTTGTGAGATTATCAAAGGGCCAGATTTCCCTACAGGAGGTTCTGTAACAGGAGATATGATTGAGTTGTATAAAACCGGGCGCGGCAGGCTGATAATAAGAGGGAAAGCAACAGCAGAAACAGTCAAGAATAAAGAAGCCATTGTAATTACAGAAATACCTTATATGGTGAATAAATCAACTCTTATAACCCAAATAGCAGATTTAGTCCAAAAAAAGAAAGTTAAAAATGTCTCTGACTTGCGCGATGAAAGCTCTAAAGGAAAAATAAGGATTGTTATTGAATTAAAAAAAGGAACTGACCCTAAATTTGTAATAAATTCTCTTTTCAAATATACAAGAATGCAGGATTCTTTTAATGTTAATTTTTTGGCATTAGTTGGAAGCCAGCCGCGTATATTAAACCTAAAGGAAGTAGTTGAAGCATATGTTAATTATAGAAAAAATATAATCACGAGCAGGACAAAATATATGCTTAAAAAAGCCAAAGAAAGGCTGGAAATAGTTGACGGGCTTTTAATTGCTTTGGAGAATATTGATGATATAATAAATTTGATTAAAAAATCTAAAAATGCAACTGAAGCATTGGAAGGTTTGGTTAAAAAATATAAGCTTACTAATAAACAGGCGTATGCTGTACTTGATACTAAACTTCAGCAGTTAACTTCTTTAGAAAGAGATAAGTTAAAAGAAGAGCACAAGAAACTTAAAGAGGACATAAAGGAACTTGAAAATATTCTATCGGAGATAAAAGAGATTCTAAAAATAATTGTAAAAGAGATTAGTGAAATCAAAAAGAAATATGGAGATAATAGAAGAACAAATATCCTTAAGAGCATAAAGGAAATCAAAGAAAAAGACCTTATTCAGAAGAAAGATGTCATTGTTACGATTACAGACAAAGGCTATTGCAAGAGGATGGACCTTGGAGTTTATAAAGAGCAGAGAAGAGGAGGCAGAGGGATTATTGGAAGTGGCTTGGCTACTGGAGATTTTACCAAGAAACTTCTGAGCTGTTCTACTCATGATTATCTTATGTTCTTTACAAGCCGGGGAAGATTATTATGGCTAAAAGCTTATGACATTCCTGATGCAGAAAGATACAGCAAAGGCAAAGCCATTGTCAATTTGTTAAATTTAAGAGAAGAAACTATTACTAATATTATTTCTGTTAAAAACTTTGAAGATTTCTTGTTTATGGCTACAAAAAAAGGAATTGTAAAAAAGATTTCATTAAAATATTTTTCAAAGCCAAGAGCTTCTGGGGTAAAGGCAATTAATCTGCCTTTAGATAATTCTGATTCTCTTGTTGGAGTGGAGGTTATTAAAATAGGGCAGGAAGTTTTGCTCTCTACTAAAGACGGGCAGGCCATTAGATTCGCTGAATCTGAAGTTAGGGCTATGGGACGCGCCAGCTATGGCGTTACAGGCATTAAATTAAACAAAGGAGATGATGTTGTCAGTTTAGAAGTATTGGATACTGAAGCTATTTTAACTGTAGCTAAAAATGGATTTGGCAAAAGAACAGCTGTTAAGGACTATAGAAAAACAGCAAGAGCAGGCAAAGGAGTTATTAATCTTAGAGTTTCTGACAAAACAGGAAAAATAGTCAATACTGTTTCTGTCAATGACAGTGATTCTTTAATAATCACAACTGCAAAAGGAATGGTTATCAGAACACCTGTTAAAAATATACGGCTTATTGGCCGAGCTACACAGGGCGTGAAGGTTGTGAAATTACAGCAGGGAGATTATGTTACTGATATTGTGAGAGTTGTTATGGATGTTGAAGGGGAGTAGATTTTTTTAGAAATATAAATTAATTTTAATTTAGTTTGGCAATTTAAAAGGATTAAATGATGCAAAATTAAAATTCTCATAAAGATCCAAAGCGTTTGTAGTAAATGTTCCTTGATTAGCATAAATAATTGCACATATTAAAATTAAAACTAATAAAAGTCCAAATTTATAACCATTATTTAATCCAACAATACCTCTTTTTATATTCACAATAAAAGCGTATCCCTTTCTTATTATAAAATACAAAAGTGTCAATTGAATTATTGCACCTAATCTGATAAATAAAATTACTATTTGATTGAATATTATAGAATTGTTATAAAACACTAAAAAGAGAATTATAAAAGCCGTTAACCATAGAAAATCCATTAATAATTTATGCCAATCTATTTTAGAATGATGATTATTTTTATAATAAAACCAATCGTTAAAATTATCATATGTCTTACCAAAGAGTTTTATCATAGAATTATCAAAATATTTTTGTATTTAAATATATATTCTTAACAAAAATCCTGAGTAATATATACCTTATCATCATAAGAAATAACAACACCTATTCCTTCACTATCATAATCAGCAGTTAAAATATTTTGTCTATGTCCTGGACTATTCATCCATCCCTGTACTGTTGATTCAGCAATTTCTGATTGTGTATTCCAATCATGAAATGGAATAAGATTAATATAAGTAATAGAATCATAAAGATTATTTTGGAATAGATTTTCTGCTATTCCTTCCATATAATAATCTCCAAAATCCTTACGGCAATAATATCCTTTAGCACTAGCCCTATCTGTTGGGTCTTGTCCTCTAAGGTTTATATGTTCAAAAAAGTTATTTTGAGACATATCTTTACTATGGTCCCTTGCAATATCTGAAAGTCTCAAATCAAATGAAAGTGAACGCAATCCTTTATTTCGCCTTTCTTGATTAATTAAATCGTGAATATCTCTTTCTAAATCACTAATGTCTATACTTGATGCTATTATTCCACTAGAAACCTCCTCTTCAGAAGAATCAGAATCTGGTTGGTATTGACTTACTTGGTAATTATTCAAAGAATCTTTTTTATTTGAAGTTAAAGATGATAAAAAGGAAGTTTTATTATTTTGAATCATAATAATTGCACATTTGTTTTTATAACATCCGACTGCACCTTCTTTATTCATCTTATTTAAGATTTTGTCTTTGTATGGTTTTATAGATATAATATGTTGAACTAATTTTATTGTAGATGTATTTTTATCATTCTCAAGAATGTCAACGAATCCTGTAACATTTGATAAATCATATCTCATTGCTAATGCATTGTAATCTTTTGTTTCCCTACCTTTGTAAGATTCATTTGCTATAAAAATTGCCATTTCATAAGCATTATAATTAAATTCCATAGAAGATAAATTATTATTTATTCGTAAGTCGTTAATTAATTCAAATATTTCAAACGAAATATTATCTGCTTTTGATGGCTTATTTAAAAAAAATGCAATTAAGATAATTAATACAATAAATATAATAAGAATAATCCAAGACATTTTATTTCGAGGATAGATGGGTGGTTTGTATTCTTCTACTCTAGTTCTTTTAGATTTATGGTTTATTTCTGGCTCAGGTTCAAATTTTTGCTTAATAAAATATGGTGCTCCTTTTATTAAGCAAAAATTTGGTGTTTTGGTTCTGATTTGTGAATAGATTTCGTAAGATAAGGATATTTTTTTATTATATCCTCAACCTTCTTATTTTGTGGAAAATTATCACAATTATGACCTTTATGATCAAAGGAATTTCTATACTCATCTGGTAATGGGGCTATATGTTCCTCGCAATAGAATTGACCACAATATTCACATTTATTACTATATTTTTTCAAACACCTATTTTTATTACAAACATTTTTAGGCGATGTTGAATTAAACTTCATTCCACTTTTACTCAAAGTCCATGAACTCATTTTAACTTTTTAATCTCTTTAATGCTCTCTTTTTATATTTTAGGCGAATGTGTACTATTTAAATTATCTTTCTTATTGGTACATAAAGATAAATCTAATAAAAACTTATAGAATGATTTCTATTTTAAGAATTCTTAACTTTTGCAATTTTGCCATGCAGGGCATAATGATTTGTATTCACACCAGCTGCACAGCCTCGATTTATTATGCGGAAACTCTTTTTCTAGTTCTATTCTCTTAATTGTATTAATTGTCTCAACTTTTAATCTCTCTAGCTGATTATTCGTTGTTATTGAGTATATTTTTTTATTATGTGCAAGGTAGTGCCATACAAGTATTACATCTTTGTCGTATCCAAAAATTTCTTTTATTGCAATTGAATATAACATCAGCTGCCTGTCGTTATCTATTTTTTCTTGTGTTGGCAGACTGTTTGCTGTTTTGTAGTCATGGATTTCAATTTTTCCTGTCTTTTGATTGTTCACAAGCCGGTCTATAAATCCCTGAACAAGATAATTACCAGTGCCATCCAAATCTATTATTATTTTTTTCTCGCATTCTAGAGTTCCATCATCAAAAGGGCAGTGTTTAGTGTAGTAATTAACTAAAAATCCAACACCCTTATTAAAATAATCTTTTACTGTCATAGTCTTGTTGACAATAATAAAATTTTCCTTAAAATTTTTTTGCCATAAATCAGCATAGAAGCTAATAATTTTATCCATTGATGGGATGTTGCCTTCAAGAACATTATTATAAAGCCATTCTAAAGTCCCATGCGCGCATTTTCCTAAATAGGCCTCTATGCTTGTTTCTGTTTCAGGAGTTATATTATCTATATATTTGAGCTTAAATTTAAGATGGCACTGCTCAAATGTAGAAATTCTAGAATTGGAATATATCACCATAAAACACCTAAGATAAAGGGGGCTTATAAATTTTATTGAGAAATTTGTCGGTTTGCAAGTCTGCGATATTAATATTGCTCAGAATCAGCTTCTAGCATGATTCTTAGCTGAAAAACTGATAACGTCAAACATAATTTTACTAATTATTATTAATATAATCTTAGAAAATTTTTGCATTAATTATTTTTAGTGAAGCGCCTTGACTAATTCTGGAATATGGCAATTATAACAAAACTTCCCCGTAGCCAATAAGCCTCCAATGCCCTTTGATGTTTCTGGCTATGCCCACATTGTCGCCCGCTAAAGCAACGACAGGAATATTCAAATTTAATTCTATATTCTCCTCTGAAATCTTCTCAACAGTCCCTACTGTTATTGTAGTATTAACACTAAGCATTAACATCTCTTTCATTTTTATAGGATCTACTTTTTGCTGTTCTTCTGTTCCTAAAACTTCCTTAAAAAAGTTGGATTTTATTTTTATTTTATAAGCTATATCTGGAAGAACACCTTTTTTAGATATAAGGCAGCCCTTTAAGGCATCTGTTTTTGTTAAGAAAGGATCAAGATTTGTTTCAATTGAGATGCTTGCACCAGGATTAACTTCTTTTACTGAATTACTTCCTTTATGAAGAGAGATAATTTTTGTTGTTAGAGGTTCGTAGTATTGCTGGTTGGCTTTTTTAATCATTATTCCAGGCTTTATTTCAATTTCATCTCCAAATTTAAGAATTCCTTTTTTTAAAACTCCTCCTAACACCCCCCCATTAAGCTCTTTAATCTCTTTTCCTGGTTTGTTTATATCAAAACTTCTAGCTACCAAGAAAATTGGTTCAGATTTTTCATCCCTTTTTGGGATTGGAAATTTTGTTAACTCTTCAAATATTTTTTCTATATTAATTTCCTGCTGGGCAGACACGGGTATAACTGGAGCGTTCTCTGCAGATGTGCCTTTAAGGAACTCTTTTATTTTTTTATAATTTTCAACAGCCTGTTCTTTTGTTACAAGGTCTATCTTGTTTTGGACTACAATTATATTTTCTATTTTTCTTGCTTGAAGAGCCATAAAATGTTCTTTTGTCTGCGGTTTTACCCCCTCATTAGCAGCTATTACAAGAATGGCAGCATCTATTATAGCTGCTCCAGAAAGCATAGTTGCCATAAGCATTTCATGGCCAGGAGCGTCTATGAAGCTGACATATCTTATTGGAGTCCCTTTTTTGTTATTGTAATTATTACCATCTTTATAGATAATTGTTTCAGCATACCCCATTTTTATTGTAATCCCTCTTTTGAGCTCTTCTGAATGCGTGTCTGTAAATTTTCCTGTCAGTTTGCTGAGCAATGTTGTTTTGCCATGGTCTATATGCCCTACAACCCCTACATTCAATTCAGGAATGTTTTGATTCTGGATATTTGATTTATTTGCCATCTATCCTTGAGAAATAGTTTGTTAAAAAAGGTTTGGGTTTTTAGAATAAACTTTACTCTTTGCATGCCGTTGCTGAAATTAATTCATCCTGGCCAAATATTCTCTTACTATATTCTAATTCATATCTATTTAATCTATTCAATCCTTTTGGATTTCCAATAAGAGTATATTCTGAAGGAGTAAGGCCCCTGTCTTTATATTCTTTATCATCAAATACTAATAAAATATATCCCTCTGTTTTGTCATTATGATATCCCTGATAGGTTTCACATCCTGTATTATAAATTTTTGGCTTGCAAGAATTTAATCCTGTAATGCTTCCTATTAATAAACTAGATGCAATTATTCTATTTAATTTCATTTTTTTCATAAATAATCTGATTTTATTTCTTATTTTCTTGCTTCGCGCCAGATTCAGATTTATTTTGCTCAGGAAAAATTTCAAAAAGTTTCTTTTTCCCTTCCTTTAAAACTTTTAGATTGACTTGTGAGATTACTTCTGATAATTTCTTCCCTCTTACTGTTTTTCTAAGCCTAAGGCCCTTTGGCTTATTTTTTGAACGTTTCTTTTTCCCTTCTTTTCTTGGGCGTTTTTTCATGCCTTTGCCGTAACTTAACAAAACTTTTTTAAGGCTTATGCCTTCGGTGTTTTCCATCATAGTAAATCCAGCTTTATCGCTTCCGCCGGTTATTTCAAATTCATATCCTTCAAAATCTGGAGAAATAGCAGATCCAGAGATATTATCATGAAGCTCTTTTCCAATTAAAGAAGGAGCCTCATTTTCTAACTTGTATGTTTTTCCTGATTTCTCTGATATATTAAACTTAAACACCATTTTAATATTCATTAAATTTAGTTTTTAAAGGTGTTGGTTAAATAACACAATTAGATAATTATATAGCATCACAATAATCTTTTAAAATTATTTAATTGAATTTATATTATGGCGACAGGTTACTGGAGTGCTTCTAGAATTGATTGCGCTAATTACTGCAGAATGAAGTATTATCTAAAATATGTTGAGAGATATACCCCGTTAAGGCTTTCTGCTTATGCTAAGGGCTCTTTGCTTCACGAGTTAATTGAGAATTTCTGGGGAAGGCTGGGAACTGAGGAAGAGGCTGGTAAAAGATCTTCAACAAAAAAATATTTTGATGCTGAAACTTTTGCTAAATATGCCCAAGGTAAATGGACAAGTATTATTATCAGCTCTAAAAATTCCAAAAATCCTATTAATTGGAACTATGAAGATGAGCGTTGGTTTATTAAATCAGATTTAAAAAATATTTGTATTCCTTTATATTCCAATTTAGTAGAGCAGGGCCCTCCAATATTTTCTGAGCTCTCGTTTGATTTTTCATTGTTTGGCAAAAGATTCAAGGGAAGGGTTGATGAGATCAGATTAAGCGAAGAAGGAAAAGTTATCATTAGGGATTTTAAATCAGGCAGGCCATGGATTGGAGACATGAAATTGAATTATGACACTCAATTAACATTTTATAATGCCGCTGTATGCTCTGTTTGTTATGCTGACGAAGAGTTCGCTAAAAAGCTGGGAATAGGAGAAGAGCGAAAGAAATTTATGGGAAATCCTTATTTTGTAAATCCTGATTTCCGCCAGGAGTTTTTTATGATTGAGGCTCTTAAGACTAATGATTCTTCTAAGAGATCCAAATCCGCACCAACTTTGATTTATTCTACTAACAGGAAGGATGAGCATTTCCTGGAATTGTTAACTATGATCAACGGCACGCAAAAAGCCATATCTTCAGGCAATGTGTATCCTGAAAGGGGAAGAAAATGTGATTCTTGCGATATGAAGCATGTCTGCGAAAAAAAGCTTGATGAAGTTAATAGGGGTTTTGCAGAAGATAAAAAAGGCCAGATTTTATTGGATTTTGCCACTCCAATTTATGCCAGAAAAATTGAAACTAAAGAGGAATCGCCCCCTCAAGAACAGCTGAAGATGAAGTTAAGAAAAAAGAGATCTGCAAAAAATCATAAATAAATAATATATCCTTTTATTAACAGCCCGATAACAATCAATATAACTGCTACTATTATTTCTATTATTCCGAGTTTTCTTAATTTCTTTTTATCTTTAACTAATTTTGTAAGCGCCTCTTTTGTTTTTTTTGTAAAAAGCGCGATTATAAGCCCTTCTATTAATAAAGCGACCCCAAATGTAATCAAAATTATTTTTAGTGTGTACATAAATTAGCTATGTTAAGAAGGTATTTAAATCTAATCAATCACATTCCCCAGTCAGCCTTTTCCAGCCTCTTTATTTCTGCAATTTCCTGAAGGATTTTTATTTCTACTCCAGAAAGAAGATCCTTATTTTTTTTGAAATTTCTAAATTGAGATTCGCCCATATCTGAATATAATATTTCAACTTCCTTAAGCCTTCTCTCAAAATTAACTCCAGGGACTGATATAGCGACTTCCTGTCCTTCATAGGCCTCTTCGACCGATTTATTTTCTGACTGGATATTTTTTATCCTTCCTACTTTTTCTCCTTTGTTGTCAATAAATTGAATACCCCTCTTTAATTTCCCGCCTTCTACCTTAACACCAAATATTGCCGGGTTAGAATTTCTAAAAACGTGCTGATGCAGAACATTCAGTTTGCATATAGTTGCAAGCTCCATAAGCCTTCTTTTTTCTATTTCTCTTGCTTTTTCAATTCTAAATTCAATCAAATTTTCAATAAGCTTGTAAATAACGTCGTCTGTTATTATTTTTATATTGCCTTTGATTTCAGCAGCATCATCATCTGACAATGATACGTTAAATCCAACAACAATAGAATCTAATTCATTAATATCTAAATTAGCTTTTGCAGAGATAATGTCTGATTTGTTAATGTTTCCTATGCCAGCTTTGACAACAGGAATATTGTTTTCCTCTAAAAGCATTAAAAGTGCTTCAAGGCTCCCTAAAGAATCCGCCTTTGCAATAATTCCCTGCTTTTGTGTTTTTATGCTTTCAGATATTTCTTTTTTAAACTTCTCACGAAGCTCTTCTTTATTCTCTTTATAAATTTCAAACGGCATCCCAGGCAGAATCTCTTGTTTTTCTATAAGCTGTATTCTTAATCCTGTAGAGGCCTGAACTTTTGATTTTGGCCTGAACCGTGGGCAAAGCGGCTCTATTTCTTCTAATATTCTTATACGAGTTATCAATGGCTCTCCTTCAAAATTAGCAACAGCAATTTCATCATTTTTAGACAATTCCCCATCATATAATATTGCTTCAATGTAAGAAATTGCTTTCTCTTTTTTTACTTCCAGCATTACTCCCTTTGCATCTTTTCCTAATTTAAGCTTGTCTATTAAATATTTCTGGCTTAATCCACAAAGCATCATCATTAATTCAGGAATTCCTTGTTTAGTTCTTGCAGATGTCGGAATCAGCGCTATTTTTTTTGTAAAATCGTTTATATTATAATAAAGGTCAGCATCAAAGCCGTAGCTATTTAAAGATCCGATAAGAATCATGTATTTCTCATCAAACCTCATTTTAACATTAGGTGGTTGTGATTCTATAGAATTTTTAAGCTCTTTGTCTTTGTCGGTTCTCCATCCGGATATATTATCTATTTTATTAATTGCGATTAAAAAAGGGGTTTTATTATACTTTAAAATTTGTATGACTTCTGCTGTCTGCGGTTTTATTCCCTCATTAATATCAATAACAAGAATAGCTAAATCTGCTAAAGAGCCTCCTCTTTTTCTTAAATTAGTGAATGCAGCATGGCCAGGCGTGTCAATAAAAAGAAATCCAGGAATATTTAATTTAATTCCGGATTTTTCAATAAGCGGGCACGCTTTCATCAGCTGGTCTGCTGGATAAAGTGTAAATGAAATTTTTTGTGTAATCCCTCCAGCTTCAGCTTCCTGGACACAACTGCCTCTAAAGCAGTCCAAAATGCTGGTTTTTCCGTGGTCAACATGCCCACAGACAGTCACTATGGGCTGGCGGATTTTGTTATTGATTGCCATGCATTTTCTACGCAGGGTTTCCTTAAAAAGCTTAATGTACTTAGAATAAAAGTTTATTTCAGCAACTTCCCTATATTCTTACTTCTTCACTCTTCAAAAGCTTTTTTTTCTTTTCATATTGCTTTCCAAAATATCCCCCTAAAGTTCCATCAGATTTTACAACGCGGCGGCAGGGTATATCTTCTGGATTAGGATTTCTTTTAAGAGCTTGGCCGACTGCTCTTGGGCTTGTTCTTAATTTTTCAGCGATTTTTTTGTATGTAGCTGTTTGGCCTTTTGGAATCCTGCAGACTTCTTTAAAAATTGCTTTTTGAAAATTAGTTAAGGGCATAATTATTAAAAGTATTTTTAATTTATTAAATTATGGAAAAAACTACAATACAGGATATTGAGAAGACATATGATTTAGAATTAGATAAATTAGTTAAAGAGATAAAAAAACAAAAAGCAAAACTTATTCTATTGCAGTTTCCAGACGGCTTGAAGATGTATGCAACAATTATTGTTGATTATCTTGAATCTAAATTAGCCAAACAAAAAGTGGAATTTTTAATTTGGCTAGAAAGTTGCTATGGTGCCTGCGATATTCCTTTTGGGTTAGAGGGAATTAATCCAAAAATAGATTTAATTGTCCAGTTCGGGCATTCCAGTATGATGCCGAATTATTGATATCATGCCAAGGATTCTGGAGAAAACCACGGCTTGAAAGCCGTGGATGAATCCTTGGACATCCAAACCGGGTGAAGTAAAACTTCACTGGCACAGAAAATTCTTCTGAGTTGAATTTTCTGTGAGTCCAAACAAACTGCACCTTTCAAGGCATGAAAATTGTTCTTGCTTTTTATGCAATTTTCAAGTGCTCAAAAACATAATGTTTTTGATAAACTGAAAATTACAACTCAAACTCATCAATAAAATTAATTATTGTTTTGTATTTTTCTAAAAATTTAAGCCCCTTGTCAGACAAAGAAATAAACTTATTCCCTTTGTGATTAATTTCTTTAATAAATTTCTTTTTCATACTTTTTATACTTCCTCAACCCTCTACAAACCCACAGCTCTTCTTCTATAATATATTACTCAATAAGTAAAAATAGTTACAACTGATGGACTAAATGGTTATCCAAGGACGCTAAAAAAGAGTTTCGGATTAAAAATATATATTATGATATATTAATAGAAAACCCCCTGGCCGAAAAGAAGAAGATTTATTCCGTGGATGATAATATTTAGGATTTTTTCTAGATCCATCCAGCTAATAAAGCAAGTCCAGTAAAGAAAAGCAAGACGCCTGCGATTAAATGAAGATATCTTATGTTTCTTTCTTTCCATCCTGATATTTCATCAACTTCTTTAAATCCCCAATACACTAATCCAACTATGATAATCATTGGAAGAATAAATACTAAATTATAATATAACAACCAAGGGATAACATTTATAAAACTAAGTTCTGCCAGCAAACCAGATGCTATTATATACGGCCCTATTGTGCATGGAAGCAGGAAGATTGTTACCAAAAATCCAATTACAAAGGCTCCTGCAGGTGAAGTTATTCTTTTAATCCATAATTTTGCTCTTGGCCTGAAAGAAAGAGGCATTTCTGTCGCAATTCCTCCAGGCTGATAATAAAAATAGTCTTTGATATTCAATGCCCCAATAATCATTGCAAATATAGCAAGACTCTTGTAAAGATATACTGAATTCTCGCTTAGAAATACAGCAAAGGTCCTGAAGAATTGTACAATAATAATTCCATAAAATAAATAACCAATATAAACAGCAGAGATGAATGCAAACCCTCCATAAAGTATTCTTTTTCTTTTATCTGGGTTTTGAATTAGAATAGAAACAAGCACCATTGCCAGAACTGCAAGAGCACATGGATTTACAGAATCTGCCAGTGCAAGGACAGTAATTCTTGCAAGGTTTAATATTTCTTCCATATTAATTTATTATTTACATCCGGTTAATTCTTGAAGTCTTTCTATTTTCTGCACACCAACATGTTTTTCTTTATTTATTATCCATGTCGGTGTCCCAAGAATTTCTGCACAAGCATCCCAGTTATTTGTGCAATTAACATAGTTCAGAAATTTAAAATTTTCTCCGAAGATTTTTTCTTGATTAATACAATGAATGCATCCATTTTGAATGTAAAGAATAGAATTCTCTCCTATACACTTTGCAAGATCCTCTGGCATTTGAGGATTTTTTTTAGTTAAAATAAAATAAGAGAGTATTAGTATTGCTGTAATAATTATAACCGTAATCCACCTGCTTTTTTTCATAATTATTAAAATAAAGAATAAGTTTTAAACTTTTTGATGCAGAAAATATAGTCCGAAAAGTAATTAATGTCTGATAACTGTCCGAGATAGTGAATTAACTATATTAATAATTATGTAAATATATTATAAACTATAGTGAAAGACATAAATAACTAACCAAATTGTATATCTTTCCTTTGATAGTCAAGGCGCAAATGGTTAAATTTCAGCGTCCTTGACTATAAGTAATTACTATTAAATTTTTATAGATTTTATTTCTTAGCTGTAAATAAATATACTCTTCTAATAATCCGGAAGATCTTCTTCTGGCTCTTTGCTTTTAACAGGCTCTTTTTTAATCCCTCTGCTTTTCTCAGGTTTATTGAGTTTTTCCTGCCCGCCCTCAGATTCTTCAGGAGATTCTGCCATCTCATCAACTGAGACAGAATTAATCATTTCCTTGAATTTTGGAAAATCTGCTGCAGATATTCTAACTCCTGCTTTTGTAAATCCAGTATATCTGTCGCTTGTTACAAATTCCCTGATTGTCAACCCGCGTTTCCCCCCAAAATCATCTATTCTTATAACAATATCAGATGTTGGATTTTTTGCTATCTTCCCTATTTCTTTTTCCATAAATTGTCTTAAGAATAATGGTTTTATAAATATTTGCCAGATTTCGTCAAGATACTTTGTTGGAGAAATTATTAATTGTATATATAAAACTATATAAAAATTTAAAAATTATTATTTTATTAAGATCATTAAGATGATACTTAAAAAAAATCTTGCTAAATTTTTAATTGCAGGAAGTTTATCTATTACAAGTCTTACTTCTTGCAATGCATATTTTGATACATTAGAAGAGATAGGTGAATGTTGTTTTGGGCCGCATTGGCCAAAGCGCAGGATTAAGAGGTCTCCTTGTCCTTCAAGTACAGAAATGGTTGTTATCAATAGAAAAAGTTTTTCTGATTCAGTTAGAGGGGCACCAGATGCGGGCGTTCATGGAGCATGGAATAATTGCTTTAGCGATAAAAGATGCAGAGAAAAATATTCAAGTTTTTATGAATTTGAAATGGAATTTAGAAACGCAAATAGGTCTCAAGATTATCAGCCAAATCCTGGTGTGGACTATTATTGCCAGCCCAAGCGATAAAATTAATATAACTTCATAAGAAAGTATTTAGCAATTCGTTGCTATTCTTATAAACTTGCAATTATTCATCTTTCAAAAACAAATTATGTAACCACTAATAAAATACAACATAATCTAAATATTTATAAATATAAAATTTCTGGGAAGAATATGAAAGCTAAAATAGGAAAATCATATTTAGCAGAAATTTCTCACGAGGGAAATGAAATCGCATTTCAATATCCTGCATTCAGAGGAACTTATGGAAATGTGGCAGAGCAAATTGACAAAGAAGGATTGAAAAGGCCAACATCCCCAGAAACAGCTTCATTAATTCATTATGCTTTTCAAAATCCTAAAGGCCAATATGAATCTGAAATAATTGACATTCTAAGAAATAATTGGCTTTGGGAATTTACAGGTAATCTTTATCTGCCTAAATCTAACGAAGAAATTAATAATGGAGTTATTTTAGAAACTAATCCAACAATTGAAAAAGGAAAATTAAAAATGAATAAAGATTCTCTAATAAAAAGATTACAAGAAAACGATTCTTTAGTAAAATTTGTTCCATTCGGATATAAAACAGGAGAACAAACAGCTTCTGAATTAGGAAAAAATCCTTACATTATTGCAAGATATGGAGAAGAAGGAGCAGAAAAAGTTGCAAAAATTATTTCAAAATACAAAGTGAATCCTTATCTTTACAGTTTTGATTCTGTTGATGAAGAAAAAATAAGAATATCTGCCCTGGGTGGGGGCGGGAGCTTCGGCCTCAGGTTGAGTGTCATTGGCGATTACTGGTGTGACGATGAGGGTGGCCATGCTTTTGGGGTGTTTTTGGCGAGCACCGAAGATATGAAATCCTCTTAAATAATTTCAGCCTTTTCTATAACCACTTTTTTTAATGGCCTGTCGTTTTCATCAGTCTGAACTTTTGCAATTGAATCCGCGATATTCATTCCTTCTATAACTTTTCCAAATACAGGGTGTCTTCTGTCTAAAAAATTATTGTCTGCAAGATTTATAAAAAATTGGCTTCCTCCTGTGTCTGGCCCGGCGTTTGCCATGCTTATTGTTCCTCTATTGTTTTTGTTTCCTCCCTTGTGGGTAAACTCGTCTTTAATATTATGTCCTGGCCCTCCCCAGCCTGTTCCTGTTGGATCTCCTCCTTGAATCATAAATTCATCGATAATCCTATGGAAGATTACTCCATTATAAAATTCTTTTTCAACTAAGTTTTTGAAGTTTCCAGAAGTTACAGGCATATCACTGTATAATTCTATAATTATATCTCCTATATTTGTTTTAAGCAGTACTTTAGTGTTTCCTTGGTTTTTGTTTGTCATTATTGCATTTGTCTTTTTGGAGCTCATAAAATTTAATTCTTTTGTTTGTTTAAATATTTATTTCTTAGTCCTTAAAAAATCCACAATATTTATGTTGGGTATTATTAGTTTTTTGGATTTTTTGGGAATCTCAAAACCAATACAAACTCCACACTTTAGTGTAGAGTATAAAACCGAAAGTTTTGAGATTATAGAAATTAATATATACTCTATTTGTCTTGAAAATTAAATGAATATAATGATTTCTTCTGAGCAGTTAAAAGGCGTTTTTCCTGCATTATTGACTTTAATGAAGAAAGATGGTTGAGCTTAATAGAAAGATAATGGATGCTGTGGAAAAGGGATAAATAAAGTCACAAGATGATCTTGAATATGATTTCCAACAGAATTATCTTTAAATCTTGTTCGCTTTTATACAACGCCCAAACTAGGAATTGAACCTGGATGCCCTTGCGGGCCAGCCTTTCCAGGGCTGTGCAATACCACTATGTGATCCGGGCAGATATATAAATCAGTAAGAATTTGGTTTTAAAAAATTATAGATTAAAAAAATGATAACATCTCTATCTTATATAAAAGCTTAAATAGTTGCTGTATTTTGATTTTTTATGAGTGGAAATGAACTAAAATGCCCAAAGTGCAATGGCACTGGTGTTATAAAAGATAAAAAAGGGACATGTGTTTGTTATGATTGTTTAATTGAAGGAAAATTAGATGTTCATTCTAAAAAAGTCCCTGATTCTAATATAAAAATTTGAATTAAACAATATCACTTTTCACACCCAACAATAAATCTAATTTCTTTTTAGTCTGTTCAAAAACTTCTGAGATAGTGTAAGATGCATTAATAATTACAATTTTCTCCTCTTTTAATCTATTAGGTAATTTAAGATAATTTTCCCTTAATCTTTTTTGGAAGCCTATATCTTTATCAAAAACTTCTATTGCACCGTCTTTTTTTCTTCTCTCAAAGGCAATCTCTACAGGACAGTCAAATATCATTGTTAAATCTGGTGTGGGTATCTGGGGATATATTTCATGCATTTTGAGCACCTCTTCAAATTCCATTCCCTGGGTTTCCTGGTACGCTAATGTGGAATATTTGTATCTATCACATAAAATATGAATTCCTCTTTTTAAAGCTGGAGAGATATATTCTGTACAGTGGTTTACTCTATCCTCTATAAAATTTTTCGCGTACCAGTTTATATCCTCGTTTACATCCTTATTTTTTCTCATCCTTTCTCTTATTTCTTTATTGTTTCTCGTAGGCTCTCTAGTTGCATAGATATCTATTTCTTTGCTTAAATTCCATAGATAATTAAATGACAGCTTTAATTGGGTTCCTTTGCCGCTTCCATCTATTCCTTCAAAAACTATAAATTTGCCAGGCATTTTAGAAATTTATTCATTTAATAATTTCTTCTATTTTTTTGCGCGTTCTTATTAAATCGCTATACCCTTTTTCTACTGCTTTAATTGCTTCTTCTAATTTTGGTTTGTATTCTTGAGATAATATTTCTGTTAAGTTTTTGCCATACAATTCAAAGTTCTCGTCCCATGATATAACTCCTTTTTTTACTTTATTAACAATTGTACCCTGTATGGTGTATTTTATTCTTGTTAATTCCTCAGCTAAATTTGATATTGGATTTATTAAGGAATAATAGTCTACTTTTTCTTTTTTCATTCAGGCGATAGAAAAAGTAAGTTTTTAAGAATTTATATATTATATTATATTAAATTCTTATTTTTTCTTTTTTATTTTCCAGTCTTCATACAACTGAAGGAAAGCAGCTGAAATTTCTTCTTTCACATAATCTATATTTTGGTTGCTATTAATAATTATAATATCCCCTAAGACTTCCTTAAATTCTTGATTTTCAGACAGTAAAATAAGATTTTTATATTCATCTATTAATCTATTAATAAATTCATTGTTTTTCTCAAATTTTTCAAGAAAACTCCTTCTTTTTTTAATTCTTCTTTTGATTATTTCTGCAGGAACACTAAAATAAAAAGTCAAATCTAGCTTTAATACATCTGCATCTTTTTGAAGTTCAAGCAAGTGATAATGTGGAACTCCCTGAGCAGACTGATAAGCGAAAGTCGACATTGAATATCTGTCGCATAAAACAATAGTCCTCTGCTCTAACTCTGGAATAATCTGTTTATGGGTGTGAATTTTTCTGTCTTCAATAAAAAGCTTCACCATTAATCCTCCGTCAGAAAAAGCATCTCTGTCCTTTTTCAGCCTTTCTTGCAGCTCTTTGCTCCTCCAAGTAGGCTCTCTTGTCAACAAAACATCCTGATACTTGTCTAATTCCTTTATATAGTCTGCTAGCAGACCGGCATGTGTTGTCTTGCCGCTTCCATCTATTCCTTCAAAAACTATAAACAATCCTTTTGACATTTTATTTCTTTTCATAAGTTATAAAAGAATATTCAACATGATCTTCTCTAGCAGTAATCTCCCAATTTTCAGGACAAATTTCTGGAAAATAAGCATCTCCTTCAACATTCCTATTAACTCTTGTTAATTCTATTTTATCTGCACAGCGGATAAATTCTCTATAAATTTTCTCTCCCCCTATGACATATATATCTGGATTATGAATAGAAGCTTTCTTAACTGCATCTTCTATAGAATTGCAAACAATAACTTCTAAGGGATATTTTAAATGACCTTTTTCATTTCTTGATGCAACAATATTAGTCCTGTTCGGAAGCGGCCTAAATTTATCTGGAAGAGACCAGTAAGTCTTTCTCCCAATAATTACTGGATGGCCTATTGTAAGTTCCTTAAAACGCTTTATATCTTCTGGAATTTTCCAAGGGATTTTACCATCTTTTCCTATCACACCATTTTTTGAAACTGCGGCGATTATTGTAATTGTCATTTTAAACAGCCATTCTTGCTTTAGAAACCCATTTGTGAGGCTCATAACCATTAACTTCCACAATTTCTAAAGGAGACATATGGATAGCTTCAAGCAATGGAACACATTTATTTATTTTAATTGAAGGCAGCTCTTTTGGCAATCTTGACAACTGCTCCAATATAAAAGGAATGTGATCTTTTGTTTCATTTCCTGGAGATTCAGAATGAGCTTTGTTAAGATACCATTTTCTAAGATTAAGGTATCCATCATTTTTTTCAACATCTTTAAATCTTTCTTGAAATTCCCTAACATTATTTTTATTAGTCCAAAAATCAGCTCTCGGTGGAACACCTAAATAAACATGAACATTAATATAACTATGATTAAAAAATCTTGGTTTATATTCAGTTTCATTTGCTATTAAATGAGCAAGCAAAGAATCCTGTGATATATTAAACGGAACTCCAAGAAAAACATCACAGCTTCTTTGAACCATTGTTAAGTCTATATTTTCTCCAAATATGCTGAATTGATGCCAAAATGGACACGGACCTAATGCCATGTCTTTTAAATCTCCAACATTCCAAGAGCTTAGAATATGATATCTTGAACCAGGCCTTTTCTTAATTCCTTCAAGAAGATTTGCTAATTGATCAATTTCTTCTCCTTGAGAATTTTTCCAATGTCTCCATTGATAACCATAAACAGGCCCCAAATCTCCAGCTTCTTCAGCAAAATCAGAATCTTCTGCTATTTTTATTTTATATCTTTCAAATTCCTCATTCCATTCATTTGAATGTTTAGGAAACTTTTCACTCATTCCATTTTTTCTAATATATCTATCAAAAGCGTTTTGTGTCCATACGTGAACATTTCGATCAACTAATGATTTTACATTTCTCTCACCTCTTAATTTCCAAAATAACTCTTCAAAAGGAAGCCTAGGAGGAACATTTTTAGTTGTCATTTGAGGAAAACCCTCTCTTAAATCATAAACACTTTGCCAAGCAGATATTCCAATAATATATTCATTAGTTCTTGGTTCAAATTGAACATCTCCTCTTCCCAAAATCTCTTTTAGAAGTTGATGATATTGTTTCATGTTTAAATCTGTAAAAAGATATTAATAAATAATTATATGCTGAAAAATATACCTTATATCAGAATTATTCTTTGATTTCTATTTTTATGTTCACGTTTTTTGGTATTTGTAATCTCATTATGTTGTGCAGGACTTTTTCATTTGCCGGCAGATCTATTAATCTTTTATGAATTCTCATTTCAAACCTGTCAAAAGTGGCAGTTCCATTGCCACATGGGCTTTTTCTAGTGGTTATTTTTAGTTTTTTTGTTGGAAGCGGAACAGGTCCGCTAATAACTATGCCTGATTTTTGAGCAAGCTCTTTTATATTATTGCAAATAGTGTTGAGCATATCTATATCTGGGCTGTTTAATTTTATTCTTACTTTTGGCATAGGATAAGTATTTGAAATCAATTTAAAAAGCTTTTTATATAATCTTTCTTTAAGTATATAGAGGTGAAAATGACATTAAACAAAGTTTTTGAAACAGCTCCGTTGGGATTTATTGATTGGACGATAGCAATTGGCGCTTCATTTTTGATTATAATTATTTTTAATATTTTAAAAAAAGCAAATGAAAAAAGAGAGTTTTTTAAACTTGAATCATTTTAATTAAAATATAGATTATAAAATGGGGAAAAATGGGTTTTTCTTTTCAAAAAAGAAAAGCTACAATGTAAAAGAAAACTAAAAAACAAAAAGATGGAAAATATATTTTTACAAATAAGCATGGCCCTTTTGGTTGTATTAGGGATTTCATTTATAATGAGGATATTAAAACAACCTCTGATAGTTGGCTATATTCTGTCGGGAATTCTTTTGGGTCCTATTTTGTTTAATATGCTTCCAAATACTGAAACCCTGCAAATATTCTCTCAGTTTGGAATTGCTTTTCTTTTATTTATTGTCGGGTTATACTTAAATCCTAAAACTATTAAAGAGGTAGGTAAAATTTCTTTAATTACTGGAATTGGGCAGGTTGTTTTCACCTCTTTAATAGGTTATTTTATTGGTATCTGGCTTGGTTTTTCTCCAATAATTTCTTTGTATATTGCTGTTGCATTAACATTTTCCTCAACAATTATTATTATGAAGCTTCTTTCAGATAAGGATGCTCTAGATAAACTTTATGGAAAAATTTCTATAGGATTTTTATTAATTCAAGATATTATTGCGATTATAATCTTAATTGTTGTTTCTTCATTATCAAATGGAGAGAATACAGCAAATTTAATTTTTTCCACTTTAATTAAAGGAATTATTATTTTTGCAGTTTTATTTCCAATAAGCTATTTTGTTCTTCCTAAATTAAGTTCATTTTTTGCAAAATCCCAGGAATTCCTTTTTGTTTTTGCTATCTCCTGGGGATTGGGTTTATCAGCTTTATTTTTATTTGCCGGTTTTTCAATAGAAGTCGGCGCTTTAATTGCCGGAATAATGCTTTCAATGTCTTCATATAGTTATGAAGTTAGTTCTAAACTTAAACCTTTAAGAGACTTTTTTATAATTTCCTTTTTTATTTTGTTAGGAGCTCAAATGACATTTGGAAATCTAACTTCACTTTGGCTTCCAGCTGTTATTTTTTCTTTGTTTATACTTATTGGAAACCCCCTTATTGTAATGATTTTAATGGGAATTTTTGGATATAATAAAAATACAGGATTTATGGCGGGACTAACTGTAGCTCAAATAAGTGAATTTTCCCTGATTTTAATTGCCTTGGGAGTAAGGGCTGGACATCTTACAAACGAGATTCTTTCGTTAGTTACAATAATCGGATTAATAACAATCGCAGGCTCAACTTATATGATCATGTATTCAGATAAAATTTATCCTTTCTTATCAAAATATTTATCAATTTTTGAAAGAAAAAAGGTTAAAGGAGAAATTACAAAAAAAGTTGATTATGAATATCTTTTATTTGGAGAAAATAGAATTGGATTTTCAATAATGAAATCTTTTACGCATCTTAAGAAAAAATATTTGGTAGTTGATTTTAATCCTGAAAGAGTTAAAAGATTAAATTCTACAGGAATCAAATGCATATATGGTGATGTTTCAAATTCAGATTTTATTGATAATTTAAGAATAGAAAAAGCAAAAATAATAGTGTCTACTATTCCTGAAACTGAGAATAATCTTATGCTTTTAAATAAAATAAGGGAGAAAAATAAGGAGGTTATCATTATAGTAACTGCAAGACAAATATCAGACACTTATGATTTGTATAAAGCAGGGGCAAATTATGTAATACTTCCACATTTTTTAGGAGGAGAATATACTGCAAGACTCATAGAAAAGGCAAAAGAAAACAAAAAGGAATATGAAATAGAAAAAAATAAACAATTAAGTGAATTAAAAGAAAGATTAAAAGAAGGCCAGGAACATCCTAAAACTGAAAAAGATCGCCAATAAATTTCTATATAATAAATCACAAATAAACAAACTCTTGAAATCCATCTTTTTAATTGACTAAGCTTAAAAAACATTATTTAGTTGTTGATTTTAATCCAGATGTTATCGCTAATTTATCTAAATTTAAAGTTCCTTGTTTATACGGCGATGCCTATGATTCTGAACTGCTTGATGGGCTGCATCTGGACAAGGTGAAATTGATTATATCAACAATTCCTGGCCTTGAAACAAACAAGCTTTTAGTCAACAGCATAAGATTAGTTAACCCTAATGCAATTGTTATTGTGAGGGCTCAGAAAATAAAAGAAGCATTGGAGCTTTATAATAAAGGGGCAGATTATGTTTTAACTCCGCATCTTTTAGGGGGATTGTATCTTTCTGAGATGATAACGGATATTAAGGAAAAGACAGATTATGAAAAAGAAAGAATAAAGCATATAAAATCTCTTAAAGAAATGTATGAAAAAGAAGAGGGAAGGGATTAAATATTTTTTTTGAAATCTTCATATGCTTGAATTGTTGCACTTTCTAAATTCAACACCTTTTTTCTTAAAGCCTCTGGAGTATTTATGACAGTATAAGCATCTGATTGTATTTCTTCTAATCTACTAACAACTTTGTTAAGTCCAACTCTTAACTAAAAAGAAATCTCCACATTTTAATGTGGGGTTTAGCTGAACCCAGCAAATATTTATTCTGCGAAAAATTGATTATAAGAGCCGAGATACTCGGCTTCTTGAAAGTTTTACTTAGTGATAACTT
>Ga0209542_10002320_pt1 | contig 42771 bp, 42 predicted proteins | sample RifCSPhighO2_01_FD_184028 | JGI IMG/M metagenome (GOLD analysis project Ga0209542, IMG submission 184028) | Soil microbial communities from Rifle, Colorado - Rifle CSP2_plank highO2_0.1 (SPAdes) (version 2) | ecosystem: Environmental > Terrestrial > Deep subsurface > Rock core/Sediment ... | reverse complement strand
GTTCCTGTTCGTTCCGCCGGTTCTCCTTCCGGCAGCCAATCTTCCGGCACAACGCAGGTCACGATGTCTTTGACCACCGATGAAACCTCCACTTGCAAGTATTCCACAACTGCCAGTACCGCTTACAGTTCAATGACCAATATTTTTTCAACCACTGCCTCAACTTCTCATTCTTCAATAATATCCGTCTCAAACGGCAATTCGTATAACTATTATGTCCGCTGTACTGATGGAACAAATATCAACAGTGATGATTACACCATTTCATTTTCCGTCGCTTTTCCTTCAACCTCAAGTTCAAGCGGAGGAGGTAGCGGAGGCGGAGGAAGCAGCATCAGCAGTGATTCTGGATTAACTCAAACTTCAACAACAACTTCAACAACCATTTCTACTTCAACCAGCGCAACTTCAATAAAGCAGGAAACAGTTTCTGAAATAGTTTCTTCAGCCGAGATTGTTAGCCATATATTTATCCGAAACCTTGCTTTTGGAGAAAGAAGCGAAGATGTTAAACATCTTCAAGAAATACTTAGCCAAGACAAGGAGATATATCCTGAAGGAATCATCTCCGGCTATTATGGTTCGTTTACTCAAAAAGCGGTGGAAAGATTCCAAATTAAGCACCAGATTGTTTCCAGCGGAACAGCCGAGACCACTGGTTTTGGCTTAGTCGGACCTTTAACCAGAACAAAGATCAATGAAGTGTTTGGCAAGAATGAAGAAATCATTCAACCTTCAACAACAACGGAACAACAAATTTCAATTTCAGCCACTGAACAGCCAATTGCCGATGTTCAAAGCCAGACTGTCAATTCCCAACAAATTAGCGAGATCAAAGAGCAGATCAAACAGTTTCAAACTCTTTTAGTTTCGCTTCTGCAACAACTGATAATAATCCTTCAGCAGGAGACTGAGAAAATGATTCGTTGAGAGGGAGGTTATACAGAGATTCTTTTAAACTGAAGTAAATTGATATTTTATATTTTTGTGTGATGTTTTATTATATAAAGAGAAGAAATAAAAAAATGAAAAGTCAAAGCAAAGCAAAATTAATCACCCTATTTTTTCTTATCCTCTTTTTTTGGGTTTTTGGGTTTGTTAAAATTTCTCTTGCCGCCACCATTAATGCTACAAGTTGTTCTTATGCTGATGTATCAAGCGCAATCAGTTCGGCAAATGCTGGAGATACTGTAATAGTTCCGGCGGGGAGTTGCATGTGGACAACCACCAATAATGTAACAATAAACAAACAGGTCACCCTTAAAGGGAGCGGCATTGACTCTACGATTATTACTACCAGCGGGACATCATATCGGTCTGTGCTTACTATAAATACAGCAAATGTAACTGTTCGGGATTTTACTTTTATTACAACTGACGGGTCCTATGCGTATCCGATACAAACCACAGCAGCAGCAAGCAATTTTCGGATTGCATATAATAAGTTCACAGGCACAAGCGGTTATGCAATAGATGTAAGAACTGCCTATGGTTTGATAGATCATAATTCAATTACTTTTACTATTGGAAGTTCACAACCTATTAATGTGAGGGGGCCGTCTGATTCTTGGCAAACCGAAGCTACAATAGAGGGAGCTGACAATGTTTTTTTAGAGGATAATATTTTTACTTCTGATAACAAAGGATACCCAGTATGTAGCACTAATGCAAGGTGTGTTTTTAGATATAATACTATGGGACCAACAAAAATTGATATGCACGGGGAATGTACAGGGAATCCCGGAGTCAGGCATTACGAAATATATAATAACACATGGCTGGACTACCCGGGTTATTATATGGCTTTTGATATAAGGGGTGGAACAGGAAGAATATTTAATAATGTTGCCACTAAAACCACTGGAGCTCTATGGTTTAATTTGGATGAACATGCTGCCAACCATACATATTGCGCAGGGTATAGTCCTAATTGTGGTTGTACAGCTCCTTTGAATCATCAAATTGGTGTCGGGAAAGACCCCAAGGTGAGGGCATCTGAACCTCTTTATATATGGGGGAATACAAAGAACGGCGCTTATTGGCCTGCCGCTATAGTTACCAATGTAACACTCTGTGCTATAGCAGATCAATGTGGAACTGGTTTTGCGATGTCTACCATTCTTACAGAAGAACTAGACTTTTTTAATTCAGAAACAAAACCAGCGGCGATGGATAGTTACACTCCCTACACCTACCCCCATCCTCTGACTATAACTGCGGATGTTGTTGCTCCAACTATCACCGCCTTCACCATTCCCTCAACCGCTTCATCATCAACAATCTCAATCTCTTCTTTTACTGCTACGGATGATACTGCCGTGACTGGCTATCTCGTTAATGAATCAGCTTCTACTCCTTCTGCCGGCGATGCGGGCTGGGCAAGCACAGCTCAAGCCATATATACTTTTTTAACCGAAGGATTGAAAACCCTCTACGCTTGGGCAAAGGATGCGGTTGGCAATGTTTCGGCCAGCGTAAGCGCGACAACGCAAATAACAACGCAGATAACTTGTTCTTCCTGGATATATTCTGATTGGTCCGCTTGTCAGTCAAATAGCACTCAATCCAGAACAATAATGACTTCCTCTCCTTCAGGTTGCACAGGAGGTAGTCCTGTTACCAGCCAATCATGCTCTTATGTCGCGCCATCTTCTGGCGGCGGAGGCGGCGGAGGAGGAGGAGGCGGCGGGGGTAGTTCATCTACCAGCAATGAAACCACCACTACATCCACTTCTACTTCAACCAGCGCCACTGCCAGTACAACTATCGCAACTTCAACAACAACTTCAACATCCATCTCTACTTCCACATCTACTATTTCTACTTTTATTTCTACCTCTACTCCTGTCTTTGCCACTTCTTCATCTATTTCTTCTTCTTCATCTATTTCTTCTTTCCTCCCAACTTATTATAAATACACTTTTACCAAAAATCTCTTTTCTGGCGCCAAAGGTCCAGAGGTGACTGAATTGCAGAAGTTCCTTGTCAGCCAAAAACTCTTGGCTGCGGATAAGACAACAGGATACTTTGGTTTCATCACTGAAACCGCGGTTAAGAAATTTCAAGCAACTCAAGGCATTGTTTCTTTTGGTTCTCCTCAAACCACCGGCTATGGGAATATCGGTCCATTAACCAGAGCTAAAATTAACGCGATGATCACTGCTTCAAATGGAAGTCAAAACACTGAAAGAATCATTGAAAAAATCATCCCAGTTATAGAAATCACCAGAAAACCCGCCACTTTGGATGATTTTCGCTTTCAAAATCTGGAATCAAAAATTCAGGAACTTTTCTCCCGCAATGAAAGCCAGGCCAGGCAAACCGCTGGCATCTCCAATACTCTTTCTTTAACTCAGCGAATCAAAAACTTGAATGACGTGACCATTGTGAATAGCACGGTTTCCGGCCTTTCGGGTTTGACGGACGCGGATATTCCCAATACCATCACAGCTGTTAATTATCTTCCTTTAACCGGAGGAACCTTGACCGGAGCTTTAACTGGCACTTCTTTAACTTTAACCGGAGATTTGACGGTTTCAGGAATTTGCACCGGATGCGGAGCCGGATCAAGTTTTGCCTGGACTCCCACCGCAAACGGCAATGCTACTTCCACCACTCTTATTTTTAATAATGGTTTTATTTCAACTGCTTCTTCTACTTTTTCCGTTCGTTTTAACGCGACTTACGCTTCCACCACCGCTCTGACTGTTTCGGGCACCGCTTCAACCACTAACCAAGTATTTTCGGCAATGACTTCGGGCTCTGTGCTTTTTGCCGGCGCCGGAGGACTTTTATCGCAAAATAATTCCAATCTTTTCTGGGATAATGTGAATAATAGATTAGGGATCGGGACAACAAGTCCAACGTATAAATTAACCATTAACAGCGATAATGCCACGGATAATCTTTTTCAAATTGCAACCACCACAAACCAAACGATAATGGTAATAAGCAGCGCTGGCAAAATGGGTATTGGGACTACGAGTCCGACAGAGAATGCAATGCTGGAAGTAGCCGGAAGAATTTGGCAAACAGGCCTCGGAGGATCAACCTTTTTGGGTCAAGGCGCGGGAAAGAGTGATGATTTAACTGATAATTTGAATGTTTTTGTGGGTTCTGAGGCAGGTTACTTGAATACCTCTGGCTACAGGAACACAGCTTTGGGTTATCAGTCTCTCAGAGGTAATACTACTGGCGCCAGCAACACAGCTGTGGGTTATCAGTCTCTTAGAGGTAATACTACTGGCAACAAGAACGTAGCTTTGGGTCAAGGAGCACTCTTCGGTAACTCCACCGCCTCCGAAAACACAGCTTTGGGCTATCAGTCTCTTTACTACAATACCACTGGCGCCAACAACACCGTAATTGGAACTGAAGCAGGTTTTAGCGCGTCAGGCAATTCCTTTGCTTCAAGCACTCTTTTGGGTTATCGGGCTGGTTATGCTCTTACCACCGGCTCCAATAATATCCTGCTCGGTGCTCAAGCAGGAGATAACCTCACTACCGGCGCCAGCAATCTTATCATCGGTTATAATATAGATGCTCCTTCAGCCACTGCTAGTAATCAGTTAAACATTAGCAATTTGATTTTCGGAACAGGCATTGACGGCACGGGGACGACTTTGAGCACTGGCAATGTCGGCATTGGGACCACGAGTCCGCAATTCAAGCTTGCGGTTGAAAATTCTTCAGAAGGCAATACTTTACAGATTTATGATACTGACGGCAATTGCCGCCAGGACCCTGATGCCGGTGGCATTACCACGACTTGTTCTTCGGATATTCGCTTAAAAACCGATATTTCAGAAACCGCCTCTCTTTTGGATTATTTCCTTGGCATTCCGATTAAGGATTATACGGTTATTGCTTCCGGCGATAGAATGACCGGCGTTATTGCCCAAGAACTTCTTGAAAACTACCCGGAACTCGTCGTGATGGGCGAGGACGGATATTACGGAGTGAAGGAACTGCGAAGCTGGCAATTTATCAAAGTTATTCAGGAGCTTGACGCAAAAATTTCTGCTGGCGCAATTTCAGGAGGATTTTGGTTTTCAAATTCTGCCGGAATTATAACTACGAATAATATTCTTGACCTTTCCGGACAGGGGATAATAAATACTGGTTACATTGCTTCAGCTAATTGGAAAATTAAAGAGGATGGAACGATTGAAGCGAAGAAAGTGGTGGCAGAAGAATTTTGTTGGGAAGAGGTTTGTGTAAACAAAGAAATGATTAAAAATTTGCTTCAGAGCGCTGAGATAATACAAAATTAAAATCAGCACAACTTTTATTGGCTCATCTGTTCGGCCATAGTTTTGGCTTGAAAGATGAAGAGATTTTTGTTATAGTTCAAGCCGGCGGCGCGCCTCATGCTCCGGACGGGCCAAATTGCGCTCCTAACGCCGCTACTGCTGAAAAATGGTGGGGTAATTTGACGAAAAAATATTCGGCAGTCGGATATTTCAAGGGTTGCGCCGGCAATGAAAATTACATCAAGCCGACTGTTGCTTCAATTATGAATTTGAATACTGGCTCGCCAATAATTTATGATTACGGCCCGGTTTCGGAGCAATATCTTAAAAAAGCGCTGGATTATTGTTTTACCTCCGGAAATTACAATCTTGCCCAAACCGACCCCAAATTTTTTGAACAGTATCCGGAGTTTAAAGAATGCTTGAAATAATTTTTGATCGTATGTTGGGGATGCCGGCGCCGCCGGCCGAGTGATTATCTGGTGGTAAAAATTTAATAATAAAATTGAAAGTAGTTATTTATTGGCGATAAAATCTTCCGTAAATTTAGACAAGTTTTGATAAGCTGGTTCTGATTCTTGAATAAACTTTTTAATTTGGGTAAAACGGATATCAAGATATTCATGAGCGAGAATATTGCGCAGTTTCGCAAAAATGGCAAGATTTTCCGCTGTTTCAAATTTAAAGTTCTTAATCAATGGAAGTTCTCGCATTATTTCGCGATAAGTTTGCGGAATTTTCTTTTTTTCAGAAGCTAAAAGAATTTTAGCAATGTCAATTGACGAGTTTATGATATTTTCAACCCACCTTTCCACATTTCTTTTTAAAACAGTGTCGGATTGATACTTTAACTGATTCATATCGGCAAATTTTGGATAATCTTTTAATTCTGATTTTAAAAAATCAAGAATATTTATAAGTCTGTTTTTGTCAATTTCGGTAAGCGATGATGAACGTTGTTTTATTTCCCAAAAATTTTTAGTGAATTCCCTAAAATATTCAGCGGCTGAACTTATCATTAAAAAAAATCTTAAATAAAAAGAATAATCTTTTATATTGATAGGAATTCCTTCTTGGATGATTGAAAAAACTAAAGTTGCGGGAGCGCGGTTTAAAACAACAAAATCGGTCCGCCGGCCGGCTATTTTTTCAACATCCCCCCAAATTTTATCTTCGTCTTGATAATAATTTTCACTTTCCCATTCAAGCATTTTTATTTTCGGCTTGAAGTAGACCGCAATATCAAAATCTGATTCAGTTGTCTGTTGTTTTTTGACATAAGAGCCAAAAACAAAAACCATCACGATGTCATCCCGTTTTTCAAAATATTCCTTGAGTTGCCGCGTTATTTTATTTTTTTTCATTTTTTAATTGTATCCCGAATAAAAATTATCCGCAAATTAAAGAAATTGAACAGATATTACATCAATTTTATAAAGTTATTCTAATTTACCGCAAATGATTATATTATTATTTATAATAACGATTATTAGCAGTTAAATAATATGAATGGCAACGATAATTCGGCCAAAGCAGATTCAAAATTTTTTGAACAGTATCCGGAGTTTAAAGAATGCTTGAAATAATTTTTTCTAAATAACGGCGTTATTTAGCGCAAAGATTGATTTTTTCATTGTTTTTTATTAAACTGTTTTTATGCCGGGTAGTGAAAATTTGATTACGATTATGAAGTTCTGGTATGTCTATATTTTACAAAGTTTCAAGAATAATCAGTTTTATATTGGCTATACCGAGAATTTAAAAAGAAGGTTTCAAGAGCATAATCGAGGAATAAATTTTTCAACCAAACCATATAAACCGTGGAAATTGATTCACTATGAGGCATATCGTGATAAAAAAGATGCTCAGCGAAGAGAAAAATATCTCAAAACAAATCAAGGCAGTCGTCTACTTAAACGTATGTTGAAAGAGTATTTTTATAATAAAAAGTCGAAAAATTAAATCAAATTTCTACTACCCGGTATGCCGGGTAGTGAAAATTAAATCAAATTTCTACTACCCGGTATGCTGTTGAAAGTTCAGGAACGGAAAATTAAAGGGAAAAAAGTAAAAACTTTGCGCCAGCAAGGCTTAATTCCCGCTGTTCTTTACGGCGGAAATGAAAAAGAGAATCTGCTTTTCAGCGTAAAAAGCGGGGAATTTAGGAAAGTCTGGCAGGAAGCGGGCGGTTCTTCGGTGATAGAACTGGAAACTTTGGCCGGAAAAAAAAATGTTTTAATCCAGGATGTGACGTTTGATCCTTTAAAAGGCGAGCCGCTCCATATTGATTTTTACGCCGTCAGAATGGATAAACTTATTACAACGGCCGTGCCGATAGTTTTTAAAGGAGAATCTCCGGCGGTGAAGAATTTAGGCGGCGTTTTGGTAAAAGTCGCGCATGAACTTGAAATTGAAGCCTTGCCTAAAAATTTGCCTTCGGAAATTTCCGTGGATATTTCCGGCTTGGCGAATTTAAACGATCATTTTATTGTCGGCGATCTTGATTTAAAAGAGGGCGTTAAAATCAAGGCGGAAAAAGATAAGGTGATTGTTTTGGTTAAAGCGCAGGAAGAAGAAAAAGAAGAAGAAAAAGAGCGCGCCATTGAAGACATTAAAGTGGAAGCTAAAGGCAAAAAAGAAGAAGAAGAAACCGGTTCGGCGGCGCCAGCGGAAAAATCATCGGAAAAGACATCGGGAAAGCCGCCGGAAAAATCAAAAAGCGAGAAAAAATAATGTTTTTTAGAAAATTTCAAATTTTTGTTTTAATTTCCATTTTTATGGCGGGCGCTTTTTTAAGCGTCCGTTTCGCGTTTTCTCAAAGCCAAACCGTTGATCCGGCCGCAATTTTGGAACAACGGGCTAAACTGCTGGAAGAAGAAAAAGATTTAGAAGAGCAGATTGGAGGATTGATGGTTATTATTCAAAACAAACAAGGGGAAACCGCCAGTTTGGAGCGCGATCTTGCCATTATTAACGCCGAAATTAAAAAAGCCAATCTGGCGGTTAAGGCCAGAACTTTAACGATTAACAATCTTAACTCGTCAATCGGAGAAAAATCCAGATTTATTGTTCAGCTTTTGGATAAACAAGGGCGCCAGAAAGAATCTTTAGCCGAGCTTTTGCGGCAACTAAATGAATTCGGAGACGTGGCTTTGGTGGAAATTCTTTTGGGTTATGAAAATTTTTCCGATTTTTTCGTGAATATGGATTCTTTGGATTCCATTCAAAAATTAATCCAGAATTCTTTTGAAGAAATCAGAATAACCAAAGAAAACACCGAAGAAGAAAAATTCGTTCTTGAAGAAAAAAAGAAAGAAGAATCGGAACTTCGCTATTTGCAGGAGCTTGAGAAAAAAAGAACCGAAGAAAGGGAAAAGGAGAAAAAGAAGATTTTAGAAATTACGCGCGGCGAAGAGAACGAATATCAAAAGCTTTTGGCCGGCCGGAAGAAAGACGTCGCTCAAATCAGGAATCAGCTTTTTATTTTGCGCGGTTCGGACGCCATTCCTTTTGAAAAAGCCATTGAATACGCCGATGCCGCGCTTGAAGCGACAGGCGTGCGGCCGGCTTTTCTTTTGGGAGTGATTGCCGAAGAATCCGAATTGGGCGCCAATTTGGGTTCGGGAAATTGGAAAACGGATATGTACGATTGTTATCGCCGGATTGGCTACAACAAGTCGGCGGAAAAACAAAAAACCGCTTTTTTGGCGATTATTTCGGAATTATTTATTGATAGTCCGAATTCAAGGCCGGTTTCCAAAGCGCCGTATTACGGCTGCGGCGGAGCCATGGGGCCGGCGCAATTTATGCCCGCTACCTGGTGGGATCCGATTAGCAACACGGGATACAAAAATTTAGTTGCTAAATATACCGGCCATAACCCTCCTGACCCGTGGAATCCGGAGGACGCTTTTATGGCCGCCGCGCTTTTGCTTAAAGACAACGGCGCGGCCGCCGGCGGATTTGCCGCGGAACGCCGGGCCGCTTTGAGATATTTAGCCGGCGGCAATTGGAATAAGCCGGCTTACGCTTTTTACGGTGACGATGTGATGGCTTTGGCCAAAAAATACCAGGAGCAGATTGATATTTTGAACCAGTAGCTAAAAAGGGTTTTGTTAAATAATGCCCGAAAACAAAAGTATAAATTTTAATAAAAGTTTTAATATAAAAATATAAATTATAAAGTATAGATTCTAACGATCGTTAGAATTTATACATTTTAAATGTTTTTTGTAAATATAAATATAAATTTAAATATAAATGTAAATATATGAATAAAAAAAGGATAATTAAAGTTGCTAAAATTATTTTGGGGGTTATAGGCGCCGCCGGATTTATTAGTATGGCATTAGTCGCTCCCAATGCTTTGCAGGCATTGGGAGTTTTTTATCCAAACAACAAGAGAAAATATAATAAAAATTCTTATATTAAAAGGAGTATTTATAGGCTGAAAGAATCTGGTTTTATTGAATTTTGCAGTAAGGGGAATAAAAATTTTATTTATCTGACTGAAAAGGGTAAACAAAAATTGTTAAAGTATAAGTTAAGAGATATTTCAATAAAAAAACCCGCGCAATGGGATGGTAAATGGCGAATTATTATATTTGATATTAAAGAGATTAGAAGGGGAATTCGAGACGCTTTTAGGGGTACATTAATTAATTTAGGATTCGTTAGATTACAAAACAGTGTTTGGGTGTATCCTTATGAGTGTGAAGAAGTGATTATTTTGTTAAAAACTTCTTTCAAGAGCGGTAAAGAGATTTTATATATCATCGCGGATCATATAGAGAACGATAAATGGTTGCGAGCGAAATTTGGCGTATAGATATAATTTCTAACGATCGTGAGAAATGTATTTTTAAATACATCAATGCATTGATACATCAATGCATCAATGTATCAATGTATCTTGGAGGTGACGAAACGGTGATAAGATGAGAACGGGGTTTATTTATTATTAGTTCTGGAACGCTTCAATAATTAAATCAAGATCGCCGGCCATTATTTTATCCAGGTTATGCCAGGATTTTTTAAGCCGGTGGTCGGTGACGCGATCTTGGAGAAAATTATAAGTTCTTATTTTTTCCACCCGTTCCTGGGTGCCGATTTGCTCGCGCCGCGCTTCGCGCGATTCTTTCTCTTCTTTTAAACGCTGTTCTTCCAAAAGTTTGGCTTTCAAAACGCTCATTGCTTTTTCGCGGTTTTTCTGCTGGCTTCTTTCGGCGGAAGAAGAAATAATCAGCCCGCTGGGTTTATGAAGAAGGCGAACCGCTGTTTCCACTTTATTGACGTTTTGTCCGCCGGGTCCGCCCGCTCGCGTAAAACTGATTTCCAGATCGCTCGGTTTTATTTCTAAAATTTTCTCCGGATAAACTGGAAGAATCGCCACGGAAGCGGTGGAAGTGTGAATGCGGCCGCTTTTTTCCGTTTTGGGCACGCGCTGGATGCGATGAACGCCGCTTTCGTTTTTAAAGCGCGAGTAAACGCCCTTTCCCTCAATTTCGTAGACTGCTTCTTTATAGCCGTTTCGGTCGCTTTTTGATTCGCTGATTAAGGCGACTTTATAGCCTTTTTTTTCCGCGTATTTTATGTACATCGCGGCCAGATCATAAGCAAAAAGAGCGGCTTCTTCGCCGCCGGCGCCGGCCCTGATTTCAAAAATAACCGTCTTAGGATCTTTTTCCAAGGCCATTTCTTCTTTTTTTGGAATTTGAGCGATTAATCGGGAAAGTTCCTGCAGCTTTTGGGATTTTTCGGGCGTCCAATTTTGCGAAAGTTCTTTAATTAATTGGTCGTATTCTTGTTTAAATTTTTCAAGCTCCGGATTTTTCATTTATTTGCTTTACGGAGTTTGACTTTGGCTTTTTCCTGGCGCGCTTTGAATTTTTCCACCCGTCCGGCGATATCAATCAATTTTTCTTTTCCGGTGTAAAAAGGATGGCAAGCGCCGCAAATTTCCACCATGATATTTTTTTTAACGGAACCGACGGTTTTTTTATGGCCGCAAGCGCATTCAATCACGGCTTTATTATAGTATTGGGGATGAATGTCTTTTTTCATAATATTATTTTATATTCTATCTTTTTAGTTGCAAAAACACAAGTTTTTGTTATAATATTATTTATGGCTGTAATTGAGAAGGAAAATCAAAATAAACAGGAAAATCAAAATAACCATTTTGATCGGGAGCTGGAGAAAATGTTTAAAGCCGGCGTGCATTTTGGTTACTCGCGAAGCGGGCGGCATCCTAAAATGACGCCTTATATTTTTGGTTTGCGGAACAATGTTGAAATTTTTGATTTGGAAAAAACAAAGGCCAAACTGGAAGAAGCTTTGGTTTTCGTGAAAGAATTGGGAAAAGAGAAAAAGACCGCCGTTTTGGTGGGAACCAAGCCGGCTGTTCGCGATCTGGTGAAAAAGGCGGCGCAAGAAGCCGGAATGCCTTTCGTGAATGAACGCTGGCTGGGCGGTTTGATCAGTAATTTTTCCATTATGAGAAAAAGAATGGATTATTATGAAAATTTAAAAAATGAAAAAGAAAGCGGCGGCCTGGAAAAATACACTAAAAAGGAACGTTTGGAAATCGCGAAAAAAATGGAGAAGCTGGAAAGAAATTTCAGCGGCGTGCTTTCGCTGAAAAAAATTCCCGACGCTCTTTTAATTGTGGATCCAAAAGAAGAAAAGACGGCCGCCAAAGAAGCGGCGGATAAAAATATTCCGGTCGTCGCTATTTTAAACAGCGACAGCAATCCGGAAAATATTTCTTATCCCATTCCCGCCAACGATGCTTCCCGGGCGAGCGTGGATTATTTATTGTCAAAGATTACCGAGGCTTATCAGGAAGGGAAAGTAAAAAATTCTGATTCTGATAAAAATTTTGATAAAAAAAATAAAGATGAATAGTTTAATAAAAGCCGATTTTGTTAAAAAATTAAGGGAAAAAACCGGCGTTTCGGTCATGGCTTGTAAAAAAGCCTTGGAGCGGGCGGAAGGCGATTTTGACCGGGCCTTGGCGTTTTTAAAAAGAGAGAGCGCCGAGATCGCGGACAAGAAAAGCGATCGCCGGACCGGTTCCGGTTTAGTGGCGTCTTATATCCATTCGGGAGGGAAAATCGGCGTTTTGGCGGAAGTAAGATGCGAAACGGATTTTGTGGCGCGAAACGGCGCTTTCAAGGAATTCGCCGGAAATATCGCGATGCATATCGCGGCGATGGATCCTCATTTTTTGTCTTTAGAACAGGCGCCGCCAGAAATTAAAAAAGAAATGAGAAAAATTTTTGAAAAAGAAGCCGCGGAAACGGGCAAATCAACGGAAATAAAAGAAAAAATTATTAACGGCAAACTGGAAACATATTTTAAAGAAAAAAGCCTTTATTCCCAGTTTTACGTCAAAAATCAGGATATTACGGTGGAAGAATATATCAAGGAAATTATTCAGAAATTCGGCGAGAACATCGTTGTTTCCCGTTTTGCGCGTTTTGTCGTTTAATCAAAAATGTTTTTTTTCTCAATTTTAATTATTGTTTCTTTTCTTGGCATTTTGACGACTATTTTCAGGCATTGGCCAGCCGTCCGTTCTTTGCCGCCGGAAGAAATTTCTTCGGCTTTGGCGGAAAGCCGTTCGTTTTTTGACGGATTTATTTTTGGTTTTTTTATCCCGACTTTCCGGCGCGTTCAGGACAATTGCGCGCCGATATTTTACGCCGCTTCGGAAAAAACCGTGAGGCGGTCGCGTCTTTTAATCCTTAAAATAGAAAGTCGTCTTCAAAAAGTAATCGATCATTTGAAAGGCAAGCGGATTTTGAACGGTCAGAACGGAAACAATGGCCGCAACTATGAATACTGGCGGGAAATAAACAAACATCAGAATGGTTTGAAAGAAGAAATGAAAGAGGAGGAGATCGGCCCGCCATCGCCTAAGCCGAGGTAGCTCAATGGCAGAGCAATGGTTTTGTAAACCATAGGTTGGAGGTTCGAATCCTCTCCTCGGCTCCAAGATTAGACTTTACTTTCCGGTTTTTGACCGACGAATCGGCTGATTTTTTATGATGGTAGTTTCCGCCCGCTCGCAGAAAGGGATCTGAGGAATGAATGCGGGCGAGACAAAAACTTTACAAAACAGGTGGGATAGAAATCAGGAATATACAAAAAAATAGAATTCGTGATAAACTGCGATTATGAAAAACGAAATTGAAGCAACATTTCTCTCGATTGATAAAGATTCCACGCGAGCCAAGTTAAAAAAGGCGGGGTTTGAGTTAAAAACACCAGAGTATATGATGCGGAGAAAAACATTTGATTTTTCCCATATTGCACCTGGACGAAATAAGTGGGGACGCGTTCGGCAAGAATCCGATAAGGTAACAATGACTGTTAAAGAAGTTCGTGGATCGGGCATCAACGATACTTACGAAAGTGAGCTTATAGTTAATGATTTTGACACCGCTTCAGCTTTTTTTGAAGCATGTAATGCTCCTGCAAAGGCATTTCAAGAAAATATGCGTGAGGTATGGACGCGTGACGGAGTGGAAATAACGATTGATACTTGGCCTGGACTGAATCCATTTGCAGAGATTGAAGGGGCAAACGAGAAAATAGTGCAGGAAATATCCAATGAATTAGGTTTTGATTTCGGAAAAGCTGTTTTTGGCAGTATTGATCTCGTATACGAAAAAGAAATAGGTATCCCCGCCGAAACAATAATTCGTTTGCCGGAAATCACATTTTCAAATCCACCAAAGAAAAACGCCGCGTGAGCTTGTAAGCTCATCGCGGCGTTAAGGTTTGTCTTCTCCTATAGATCTTCGGGAGCACCACCCATATCACGCCATGCATCCGCAATGGCCATGATATGAGCGTACGAAAGCGGTTTTAAGCTCCTTGCGCAATGGTGTGCTTGATTGTCTTTGCAACTTCCTCCGCTGTTATGTCGCTCGTGTCAATGTAGATGAGACCGAACGACATAAATATCTCGGCGACACGGTCGAGAAACGCACTGTTTCTTTCGATTTTTATGTCGCTTGATATTTTTGCGCGTTCGAGAAGACGCTTGTCACGAACTTCCGAACGAGCACCGAGCAAGAACGCGAAGTGTGGCTTGATAAGCCCTACCTCGTCATGGATTACTCGAATGCGAGCATCCATCGCGATGTGGTACGCCGCTGTGGACGTTATGTAGCGATCACAAATGACATGGCTCACCTCCAGTAATTGAGTTACCTGCACCGAATCGAACTGCGTCGCCAGCCGGTAAAAACAGTACCGCTCAAGAGGAGTTGCGTGCGCGTCAACCTCTTCTCGCAATTGCGCGAAAGGACCAGCGGGAGATTTGTGGAATCGGAAAGATCCATCGGCGGCGAGAAGTTTTGCCACCGTCGTCTTACCAACACCATCAACCCCATCAATACTAACAAAGATACGTCTTGGTTTCATTTTAACCTCCTTCAGGTTACCGAAACGACGCTAAACCGTCTCGTCGTCTCTTGGATTTTAACTTCTACCTCATCACCCGCAACAGCGCCGAAAAATGCACGTTAAGGCTTTGTTTAGCGCTCTCCCTCTGCGTAAGTGTTTCAATAACACATTGTAAGAGCTTTTGCTTATTCATGTTTTCCTCCATATTTCGTTGTGAAAGAACTATTCGGAGAACCCACTTTCAGGTTCCGAAATCTCAATAATATATAACATATCTCGTCCATTTTGTAAAGTTTTTGTGTCGCCAGCATTCATTCCCTAGATCCCTTTCTGCGGGCGGGCGGAAACTACCATCACAAAAAATCAGCCGAAGTTTTGCCAAATCCTTTTTCCCAAAAAATAGTTTTAGCAAAACCGAGTACGAATTAAAGCCCCGCCACCGCTCACTTTTTTTCATTTTCAGCGATATTCAAAAAAGCGAGCGGGCAAAAATAGAGGGGGCGATGAGAAAGAAATTTTTTACCGTCCGCTTCAAGCGATGGACTGGCTGTCAAAAAAATGATAAATTATAGGAAATATATGTTAACGATATTTTCTCTTTTTTATTATTTATTTTTTCAGGGCATTGGCCTCATTCTTTTGGTTATTTCAATAGCTCTGTTTGTTTTCTGGAGCATTAATAAATTTCATTCTCGTAAAACCGCTATTTTGTTCTCTCTTTTGGCGGCAGGATGGTTTTTGTTTGTAGTTGTTCCGGTTGGCATGCCAAATCTTTTACAGTATCCATTTTCACTTCGGACTTATGGGCCAAGCGACGGCCCGGTACTTTTGGCAAGCAACGTCATTAAATTCTTTTTTCGGGCGGATAAAATGGAGCGGGTAAAAGACATAGCTTATGATCCAAAAAACATCCCGCCGCCAATTATTCGCAAAAAGCCGGCGACTGTTGATATTCGCATAATAACAAAGGAGGTTATCGCTGAAATGGCTCCGGGGGTACTTTTTAATTATTGGACATTTGACGGGACGGTGCCAGGCCCGTTTTTGAGAGTAAGAGAAGGCGACACGGTAAAATTAACGCTCGCGAATGATTCAACAAGTTTACATCATCATAACATTGATCTTCACGCGGTGACCGGACCCGGCGGCGGAGCTTCTGTTACTAATGTCGCTCCGGGGGAAGAGAAAACGATTATATTTAAAGCATTGAATCCCGGGCTGTATGTGTATCATTGCGCTCATCCTAATGCCGCAACTCACATGGCGCATGGAATGTACGGGCTTATTCTCGTTGAACCAAAAGAAGGATTGCCTGAAGTTGACAAGGAATTTTACGTGATGCAGGGAGAATTTTATAGCAAAGGCGGCTTAGGAAATAAAGGCATCCAAGTTTTTGACGCTCGCAAAATGCTGGACGGTAAACCGGAATATGTTGTTTTCAACGGTAGAACCGGCGGCGCGGTTGGGAATATGGAAGCAAGGGTTGGAGAAAGAGTGCGGTTATTTGTCGGGAACGGCGGGGTTAATCTTATTTCGTCATTCCATATTATTGGCGAGATATTTGACCGCGTATATCCCGAAGCGGCCATAGGAAGCGAATTTCACACTAACGTGCAGACAACTCTCGTTCCTGCCGGCGGCGCTTCAATAGTTGAATTGGGGCTTGAAGTTCCCGGAAAATATATTTTGGTTGACCATGCCCTTTCCCGTCTTGACCGGGGCGCGTGGGGAACACTTGACGTTGCCGGAGATGAAAATCTTTCAATTTTTAATAGTGCCAGAGATATAAGCAATTACGAACATTAAGATTATGAAAAATACATTTATTGTAATTGCCATAATTGCGGTTATATTTTTAGGATTTTTTATTTTGAAAAATAATCAAAAAAATAACACGGCAAATGCTTCTTTGCTCCAAGACACAGAAATCACGGTTTATAAATCTCCAACGTGCGGATGTTGCGGCAATTATGTCTCATATCTCAAAGACCAAGGCGCGAAAGTTATGATCCAAGAGACCGAAAAAATGAATGAGATTAAGTCGCGATACAAAATACCGATGCTTCTTGAAAGTTGCCACACTGCGATAATCGGGGATTATGCGGTTGAAGGACATATTCCCGCTGAAGCAATCCGAAAACTTTTGGACGAAAAACCGACAATTGCCGGAATTTCACTTCCTGAAATGCCCGCAGGTTCTCCGGGTATGGGAGGAACAAAATTTGCGCCTTTCCGTATTCATAACATTACTTCTGACGGTAAAGACGGCGGTATTTTTACTGAATTATAAAATAAATTTAACAAGTTCATCATAAATATGAAAAAATATATAATTTCAGCCGTAATTTTAATTTTAATAAGCTTAAGCGCGTATTATTTTATTGATCAGTTAAAAACTGAAGATAATAATATGGAGGAAACAAGCGAAAATTTTAAAGAAGTTTTGAATTTGCGCGCGGCGCTGGAAACGAACATGGGCAATATTATGATAGAATTTTATCCCAAAGACGCGCCGAAAACCGTGGCTAATTTTATCGGTTTGGCTAAAAAAGGATACTATGACGGTGTTTCTTTTCATCGCGTGGTCAGCGGTTTCGTTATTCAGGGAGGCGATCCGACCGGCACGGGCGCCGGCGGCGATTCTATTTATGGCGGCGATTTTGAAGACGAACTTAATCCAAATACGGAAAGTTACCAGCGCGGATATTTGAAGGGCGCGGTCGCGATGGCTAATCGCGGACCTGACACTAATTCCAGCCAATTTTTTATTATGCTTGAAAATAAATCTCTGCCTAATCTTTACACCATTTTCGGCAAAGTGGTGGCCGGAGACGACATCGTCCAAAATATCGGCCGGGTGAAGGTGGGCGCAAATGATAAACCATTAGAGCCGGTTATTATAAATAAAGTTATTGTTGAAGAATGAATCAAAATATCGTTATTTTGGGAGCAGGGTTTGCCGGCGTGAGGGCGGCTTTAGATTTGGCTAAATACTTGCCTTCTGAAGCAAAAATTACCCTAATTGATAGGAATCTTTTCCATTCTTACACGCCGGCTTATTACGAAGTGGCGGCCGCTTTCTTGCCGGAAAAAAAAGAGCTTTCCCGGGAACAATTTGAATCATTGGCTTCCACCGCCGCCATTCCTCTTAAAACTATTTTTGAAAAATATAAAAATGTAGAGTTGGCAATCGGCGAAGTAACGGACATTTTATCCGAAAAAAATAAGGTTAAGACGGAATCGGGCGAAAAATACCGCTATGATTGGCTGATTATCGCTCTGGGAAGCGAACAAGATTATTTCGGTTTATCGGAGATTAAAGAATATGTTTATAATTTAAAAAGTCTTAAAGGGGCGCTTAATTTACGGAACGATATTGATGAATTGTTCCGGCAACGGGCCAAGCATGAAAAAATAAAAATAGCGGTGGCGGGCGGCGGATTTTTGGGAAGCGAGATGGCGGCCGAGCTCGCGGGCTATGTTAAAAAATTAAACCGCCAGCATTCCCGGCCAAAAGAAAATTGTGAAATAAGCATTATTGAGGGAGGCCGGAATGTTTTGGGAAATGCCAGCGAATGGGCGCGGAAAAAAGCGGCTAGCCGGCTGGAAAAATTGGGCGTTAAAATTTTAACCAACAGCTTAATCAGTAAAGTCAGCAAAGAAGAATTGATTTTAAAAGACGGCCGAAGTATTTTTTACGATATTTTAATTTGGACGGTTGGCGTTCGGGCCTGCGCGATCGCCGGCCAGCTGGCCGGCCCAGGGCAAGAATTAAAAGGCAAAGGATGTCTGGTCGTTGACCGATATTTGCGCGTCATTCCTTATGAAAATATTTTTGCCGCCGGCGATATCGCCTACGCGTCCGATTACGAAATAAACGCTTTTATGCCGATGACCGCTCAAGTCGCCATTCTCCACGGCAAATATATCGCTTATACGATTAAAAGAATAATCCATAAACGCCGCCCGTTTCCTTATTGGCCGCATCAAAATAGATTCAGCATCGCTCTCGGCGGGAAATATGCGCTTTTTGATGGAAAACGGTTGAAATTTTCCGGTTTTTTCGCCTGGTTTTTGAAACATTTAACGGCTTTAAAATATCTCGCGGGCATTCTTCCTTTTTTTCATGCCTTTTTTATTTGGCGGCGGGGTTTTAAGATATATAAGGAAAATGATTGATATTCGGTAATGCGCCGCGGCGATTTTATTTTTAATTAGCGGTGTTTGCCGCGGTCTTGATTTTTTCTTTTAAAAAGCGAATAATAGAAGTCGTTTAATTTTAATAATAAAATGATAAAAAGGATTTATTTAGATCATTCCGCGACCACTTATCTTGATAAGCGCGTTAAAAGAGTGATGGATTTATTTTGGGAAAAAAATTTCGGCAATCCTTCCGCTTTATATGAAGAGGGGAGAAGAGCGAAGAAAGCTCTTGACCAAGCGCGAGCGGATATCGCTTCGGTTATCGGCGCGCGGCCGGAGGAAATTATTTTTACTGGCGGCGGCACGGAAAGCGATAATTTGGCGATTTTCGGAGTAGTTAAAGCGCTTGAAAACTCGGCTTCCAAGCAAAAAAAGCATATTATCACCACCAAAATAGAACATCACGCGATTTTGAACGCGGTTAAAAATTTAGAAGAGGAAGATTTTAAAGCGACTTATTTGAACGTGGATGAAAATGGGTTGGTTGATCCGATTGACGTTAAGCAAGCCTTGCGGCCGGAAACCGTCCTGGTTTCCGTAATGTACGCCAACAATGAAATCGGCGCGATCCAGCCCATCGCGGAAATTTCCGAAATAATCAAAGAATACCGGAAAAACAAAACGGGAATTCGGGAAAAAACCCCGTTTTTCCATTCCGACGCCTGCCAAGCCGCCGGCTATTTGGAAATGGATGTTGAAAAATTAGGCGTGGATTTAATGACGGTCAATGGTTCTAAAATTTATGGCCCTAAAGGCATCGGATTTTTATACGTCAGATCTGGCGTGAAATTAAAACCGATTGTTTATGGAGGCGGCCAGGAAAAAGGTTTGCGTTCAGGAACGGAAAATCTGGCGGCGATTGCCGGTTTGGCCGAGGCCTTTAAAATCTCCCAAAAAGAAAGAAAAAAAGAATCGGCGCGCCTGATAAAACTTCGCGACAAGCTGATTAAAGGTATTTTAAAAACCATTCCTAAAACCGTTTTGAACGGCCATCCTAAAAAGCGCTTGCCGAATAACGTGAATGTTTCCATTTTAGACATTGAAGGGGAAAGCGCCGTGCTTTATTTGGACGCTCGCGGCATCGCCGTTTCCACCGGTTCGGCTTGCACTTCGCGGAATTTGGAGCCGTCTCACGTTATTTCCGCGTTAGGCCGGCCTTTTGAATACAGCCACAGTTCGTTGCGTTTCACTTTAGGCAGAAAAACCAATGGAAAAGAAATAGATTATGTTTTAAAAATTTTATCGGAAGTGGCGGGGATTTTGAGAAAAGTTTCTTCATTGCCTCTGGCTGAAAAACTGAAAAAGTAAAAAAATGCGCCATATTAATAAAAAAAATAAAAAAGATATTAATGTCGCCAATAAATTCACCGGCGAAGGATGGGTTTATTCGGCGACGGTAAAAAAACATTTTTTTTATCCAAAAAATTTATTGCTTAAAGACCCAAAACCCGGGGATTTTGACGCGGAAGGAATGGTTGGTTCTCCGGCTTGCGGCGATATGATGAGAATGTGGCTAAAAATTGATCCAAAGACCAAACGGATTAAAAAATTAAAATGGCGGACTTTCGGCTGCGCTTCGGCGATTGCCTCCACTTCCATGTTTTCCGTGATGGCGACGGAAAAAGGGGGAATGACTATAGATAAAGCGCTTAAAATAAGGCCGCAGGATATTTTAAAGCGGCTCGGCGGTTTGCCGGAACGTAAAATCCATTGTTCGGTTTTAGCGGATCAGGCTTTCCGGAAAACCGTTGAAAATTATTTTCATGGAGTTTGATGACGATTTTTGATTAATAATATGTTAAAATTATAAGCGATGGCGAACAAAAAAGTTAAAATAGGTAAAATAGGCAAAATTTACGTGGATCGCGGCCTCTGCATCGGCTCAGGATCTTGCGCGGCGGTGGCGCCGGAGGTCTTTGCTTTAGATAAGGAAAATAAGGCCTATGTTTTTAATGAAAAAGGAACGGATGGCGAGATGATTTTTTTAGCGGCCCAGTCTTGTCCGGTTAAGGCAATTTTTATTTATGATGAAAATGGCCGGCAAGCATATCCTTAGTTCAAAAAGATTAAGAATTATTATGAAGCAAAAAATAAATCCCGTTAGAAAGATAATTGATATGAGAAACAATAAAAAAATATTTCAAAGCGATACAAACGAGAGGCTTTCTAACGGGATAAAAAAAATTTTAGAAACTGAAATCGCGCCAATGCTCGCGATGCACGGCGGCAAGGCGGAATTCGTCGGTTTTAAAGACGGGCTGGTGAAAATCCGGCTCAAGGGCGCCTGCCGAGGCTGCGCGCTTTCCGAGTTAACCTTGAAAGAAGGCGTGGGAAAAATTCTCAAAGAAAAAATTCGTGAAATAAAAAGAGTGGAAAATGTTGGATAAAATGGAGCCTGAAAATATCTTTTTAGATTATGCCTCCACCACGCCGATTGACGCGGAAGTTTTGTCCGCGATGGAACCGTATTTTAAGGAAAAATTCGGCAACCCTAATTCTCTGCATCTCATGGGTCAAGAGGCGAGGCGGGCGGTGGATAACGCGCGGGAACAAATAAAAATTTTTTTGAATGCTTCGTCGCTTCGCGAAATTTTTTTTACCGGTTCCGCGACCGAAGCTAATAATTTGGCGATTTCCGGCGTGGTTAAAGCCGCAAAACTCCGGTTAGCCGGCTTGCCGCATATTATTACGACGGTTATTGAACATAAATCAGCCTTGGCGCCGTGCCAAGAACTGGAAAAAAGAGGAGTGGCGAAAATTACTTATTTAAAGGTCAGCAAAGACGGATTCATAGATATTAATGATTTCAAGCAAGCCCTGCGGCCGGAAACCGTCCTGGTTTCCGTAATGTACGCCAACAATGAAATCGGCGCGATCCAGCCCATCGCGGAAATTTCCGAAATAATCAAAGAATACCGGAAAAACAAAACGGGAATTCGGGAAAAAACCCCGTTTTTCCATTCCGACGCCTGCCAAGCCGCCGGCTATTTGGAAATGGACGTTGAAAAATTGGGCGTGGATTTGATGACGATTTCCGGCCATAAGATTTACGGACCCAAAGGCATTGGCGCGCTGTATGTCCGCGAAGGCGTTGAAATTCAGCCTCTGGCCTACGGCGGAGAACAGGAGTACGGAATGAGACCCGGTACGGAAGGTGTGCCTTTAATCGTTGGTTTCGGCAGGGCGGCGGAAATAACCGCCAAATGGAAATCCGACAAAAACAATACAGAAAAAATTTCAAAATTGAGAGATTATTTGATTGAAAAATTATTAAAGATTCCGAAAGTCCAGCTTAACGGTTCGCGCGAGAACCGTTTGCCTAATAACGTGAATATTGCTTTAATCGGCCGTGACAATGATATGGATTTTTTGCTGATCAGCCTTTTTGAAAAAGGAATTTGCGTTTCTTCCGGCGCGGCCTGCGGCGCCAGAGGACGCGAACCCTCGTATGTTATTTTTGCCGTCAGCCGCGACCGAAAGCGGGCCGTTTCCAGCTTGCGCGTTACTTTGGGTCGGAAAACAAGCAAAAAAGAAATAGATTTATTTTTAGAAAAACTGATTGGCACTCTTGCCTAAGGACTGCTAATTTGCTAAAATATTAAAATGGACTTAGAAAAACTGTCTAAATTTCAAATAGTTTTACTGACGCTTTTAGTGAGTTTCGTGACCTCGCTTGTTACCGGCATTGTGACCGTGACTTTGGTTAATCAGGCGCCGCCGACGATGACCCAAAGCATCTACAAGGTCATTGAAAAAGCCGCGATCTTTAAAGAAGATAATCAGCCGAAAGAAATTATTGAAAAAGTAAAAATTATTACCCAAGAGGATTTGATAATCAAATTGGTAAAAGAATATTCAAACGCGGTCGTCAGCGTGATTGCCACCAAAGATTTGCCGGTGATTGAACAATATTTTATCAATCCTTTTGAAAATAACGATTTATTTCAGCAATTTATTCCGCCCGAGCTTTTGCCGGAATTCAAAGTGCCCCAGTACCGCCAAAAAGGAACCGAAGAAAAACAAGTTTCCAGCGGCACGGGATTTTTCGTTTCCGCGGACGGCCTGCTGGCGACCAATCGCCACGTGGTGGAAGATAAAGAAGCCGAATATTCAATTATTATGAATGACGGGCGAAAATTTTCCGTGAAAGTTCTCGCCCGGGATCCTCTTCAGGATATCGCGGTTTTAAAAGTGGAAGGTTTGGATTTTATTTTCATTCCGTTCGGAAACTCGGATGATTTAAAAGTGGGTCAAACCGTGGTGGCTATCGGCAATGCCTTGGGCGAACTTCAAAATACGGTTTCCGTGGGCGTTATTTCCGGATTAATGCGTACGGTTGTGGCCAGCGGATCGCTGGTTGGGCCGGAAATTCTTCAGGAAGTGATTCAAACCGACGCGGCCATCAATCTCGGCAATTCCGGCGGGCCGCTCATTGATTTGGAAGGGCGGGTTATCGGCATTAACACGGCGATGGCGCGCGGCGCGCAAAGCGTCGGTTTTGCTTTACCGGCGAACATTATTAAAAAAGATATTGCCGATGTTAAAGAATTTAACAAAATAAAATACGCTTTTTTGGGCGTAAGATATGTGATGATAAATTCCAAAATTAAGGAAGAAAAAAACTTGCCGGTTGATTCCGGCGCGCTCCTCGTTAAAGATGAAAAAGGAGAACCGGCGGTGATGGCAGGGAGTCCGGCGGCCGCAGTCGGCCTTAAAGAAGGAGATATTATTTTGAAATTCGGCGAAATAAAAATCGATCAGGAAAACAATTTGGCAAAATTATTAAGCAAAAGCAAAGTCGGAGAAAAAGTTTCACTTAAAATTTTGCGCGGCGGAGAAGAAATTAACATTGAAATGGAATTAATGGAAAGGCCGGAAACTTTATCCTATTGAATAGTCGCAAAGCAAATTCAACAGGGTTTATAATATAATTTTTTTTAAAAAATGCTGCCATTTTCAAATTTCACGATTAAAGCTCAAGAAGCGATTCGCCGGGCTCACGAGCTGGCCATTGAAAAAGGTCAAAATCAGATTGACGCGCCTCATCTTTTAGCCGCTTTATTGCTTCAAGAGGAAGGAATAGTTATTTCTTTTTTGGAAAAAATGGAGATTGATATTGATGCTTTATTGGACGATATTCTGGCGGAAATAGAAGATAGTTCAAAAACGGCGATGCCTCTTGCTTCGCCTCAGGTTTATTTGAGCCAAGATTTGGGACGGGTGATTGAAGCGGCGCATCGGGCGGCCGCGGCGATGAAAGATCAGTTTATTTCAACCGAACATCTTTTTGTCGGCATTTTGGAGACACCCCTGAAAATCAGCGGTATTTTAAACCGTTATAATATTAAACGCGAAGAAGTCATAAGAACGCTTTCTGATTTAAAGGGAGCGCAGCGGGTAACCGATATAGAGCCGGAAACAAAATATCGCTCTTTGAACAGATACACCCGCAATTTGACGGAAATGGCCAAAAAAGATCAATTTGATCCGGTAATCGGCCGGGATGAAGAAATTCGCCGTTTGATGCAGGTTTTGAGCCGCCGCACCAAAAATAATCCGGTTTTAATCGGCGAAGCGGGCGTGGGAAAAACGGCGATTGCTGAAGGTCTGGCCCAGCGGGTGGCTTGCGGAGAAGTGCCGGAATCTTTGAAAAATAAAGAACTTGTCGCTTTGGATATGGGATTGCTTATTGCCGGCACTAAATACCGCGGTGAATTTGAAGAGCGGCTTAAAGCGGTCATGCGCGAAATTAAAAAATCCGAAGGAAAAATTATTCTTTTCATAGACGAACTTCATACCTTGGTGGGGGCGGGAGCGGCGGAAGGCGCGCTGGACGCTTCCAACTTGCTGAAACCGGCTTTGTCCCGAGGAGAACTGCGAACAATCGGCGCCACCACTTTAAAGGAATATCAGCGTCATATTGAAAAAGATCCGGCTTTGGCCCGGCGATTTCAGCCGGTTTACGTGGATGAGCCGGGCATAGAAGACACGATCGCCATTTTGCGGGGCATTAAAGAAAAATACGAATTTCATCACGGCGTGCATATAAAAGACGACGCTTTGCAGGCCGCGGTCCATCTTTCCAGCCGTTACATTACCGACAGATTTTTGCCGGACAAGGCCATTGATTTAATGGATGAGGCGGCTTCCGCTCTTCGTTTGGAGCTTGAAAGCATGCCGGAAGAATTAGAAACAGCCGGAAATGAAATCAGGCGATTGGAGATAGAAAAAGAAGCTTTTAAAAAAGAAAAAAATGCCAAAAACGCGGCAAAAATAAAAAAAGTTCAAAAAAATATAGATGAACTTAAAGAAAAAACTTCCGGATTGGAACTCAAATGGAAAAATGAAAAGCAAGCGATTGATTTTATCCACCAATATAAGAAAAATCTGGATGAATTGCGTTTGGAGGCGGAAAACGCCGAGCGCAAAGCGGATTTGGCGCGAGTGGCGGAAATCCGCTACGGTCAAATGCCCGAAATAACCAAAAAAATTCGCGCCGAAGAAGCGCGGCTCAAAAAATTTCAGTCTTCCCGCCGCATTTTAAAAGAAGATATCAATGAAGAAGATATTGCCGAAGTGGTTTCGCGCTGGACCGGCATTCCGATTAAAGGGCTTTTAGAGGAAGAATCGCGAAAATTATCGCGGATGGAAGAAGATTTGGAAAAACGGGTGGTGGGGCAGAACGAAGCTCTTAAAAAAATCGCCAACGCGGTCAGACGTTCGCGCACCGGCATTTCCGAAGAGGACCGGCCGATCGGTTCGTTTATGTTTTTAGGCCCGACCGGCGTGGGAAAAACCGAATTAGCCCGCACTTTGGCTGAATTTCTTTTTAACGATGAAAAAGCGCTTATTCGCGTGGATATGTCCGAATATATGGAAAAGCACGCGATTTCAAAATTTATCGGTTCGCCGCCGGGTTATGTCGGATACGAAGAAGGAGGCCAGTTGACCGAGCTTATTCGCCACCGGCCGTATTCGGTCGTGCTTTTTGACGAGATTGAAAAAGCTCATCCGGAGGTTTTTAATATAATGCTTCAAATTTTGGATAACGGCCGTTTGACCGACTCTAAGGGCCGGCACGTTAATTTTAAAAATACCGTTATCATTATGACTTCCAATATCGGTTCGGAATTTATCCGGGAGATGGAAATTTTGGGTTTTGAAACGGAAGCGAGAGATGCCGACCGGAAGAGCGGCGATTTGAAAGAAAAAATAAGAAAAGCGCTGGAAAAAAAATTCCGCCCCGAATTTTTAAACCGTTTGGATGAAATTATTATTTTTAACCCTTTAAGCGAGGATGATCTGGCGATTATCGTCGGCATTCAGCTTGACCGCGTGCGCGAACGGCTGGCTAAAAAAGACATTATTTTAAAAATTTCAAAAGAAGCGAGCGCGCTTTTGGCGAAGCAGGGATATGATCCTCATTACGGCGCGCGTCCCCTCAAGCGCTTGATTCAAAATAAAATTTTAAATCCTTTGTCCGAAAAAATAGTGGCGGGAGAAATCAAAGCCGGCGATAAAACGCAGATCAGCGTTAAAAATGACGAATTTGTGATTGAATCAAATCGAAAAAATCGGATAGAAACGCCCGCCTTAAAGACGGCGAGAGCGGGGTAACGATGAATTGATAATGGAAAATTATCAAATTAAAATTCAACAATTTGAAGGGCCGCTTGATCTTTTGTTAAGTTTAATTGAAGAACAAAAACTTTCCATTAACGATATTTCCTTGGCGGAAGTTTCCGGCCAATATCTTGATTATTTGAAAGGATTTCCTCAATTGCCGCGGGCGCAAACCGTTTCTTTTTTGGTCGTGGCCGCGACTTTGATTTTAATAAAATCAAAATCGCTTCTTCCGTCTTTGGCGCTGACGGGCGAAGAAGAAGAGTCCATAGAAGACTTAAAAAAACGGCTTGAATTTTATAAAAAAATGCGGCGGTTTTCATTTCATATCAATTCTTTATACGGTAAAAATACAGTTTATAAACGCGAAGCTTTCGCGGGCGTCAAGCTCGGTTTCATTGAACCAAAAGGAATGAAGATAAGCGCGCTTTCCGCGGCTCTTAAAAACCTGATAAAAACTTTTCCGGCAAAAGAAATAATTCCCGAAAAAATAATCGAAAAAGTCCTTAAATTGGAAGATAAAATAGATGAATTGCGACGGCGCATGGAAAAAACGATAAAAACTTCTTTTCGGGAATTTACCGATTTTAAAGATAAAATTAATCTGGTAATCAGTTTTTTGGCGATGCTTGAACTGATAAAACAAGGAGCGGTCGCGGTCGCCCAAAAAGAGCATTTTGGCGATATTGAAATCACCAGATCATTTTGAATTATGAATTTACCAAACATTATAGAATCAATTTTGTTTGTTTACGGCGAACCGATGAAAATATCGCGGCTGGCGGAAATTTTAAACAAAAAAGAATCTGAAATAAAAGAAGCTTTGGCGGTTTTGGAAAATAATTTGGCGGAGCGAGGATTGAGATTGACTCAAAACAACGGCGAAGTGGCGCTGACGACCGTTTCCGAAGCTTCCGAATTTATTCAAGGGCTTTTAAAAGAGGAATTCAGCGGCAAATTAACCAAAGCGGCTTTGGAAACTTTGGCGATTGTCGCATATTCGGGACCCGTGCCGCGCGCGGAAATTGATTTTATCCGGGGAGTAAATTCTTCATTCACTTTGCGGAATTTATTGATCAGCGGACTGGTGGAAAGGGAAATTAATCCGAAAGACCGGAGAACTTTTATTTATAAGCCGTCAATGGATTTTTTGCGATTTTTAGGCCTTAGTAAATTGGAGGATTTGCCGGAATACGGCGAATTTCGGAAAAGTTCGGAAGATTTTTTGCGCCGCGAAACGGAAATAAATAATAAAGAAAATGTTGAATAGAATAAAACTTTTAATTCCGTTTCCGTTGATTTTCGGTTTTTTGTTCATGGTTTTTATCTGGAATATTTCTTTGCCTGATAATTTTCAGGAAGCGGCCATAGGTGATTTCGGGCGAGGTGTCGCGGAATTAGAAACGGAATTTTCCGATTCTTTTGCCGGAATCGGCGTTGAAGCCCAAAGTTATCTTGTTTTTGATTTTTTCGGGCGGATTATCGCTTTTCGCGAAAGCGATTTGCAATGGCCGTTGGCCAGTTTGGCAAAATTAATGACCGCTCTTTTAGTTGAAGAAAATATCGGGAAAGAGGCGGTGATTCCTGTTTCCCGCCGGGCAATTCTGGCGGAAGGCGACGAAGGTTTTTTAATCGGCGAAAATTTTTATCGCGATGATCTGCGCGATGTTATGCTGCTTCATTCTTCCAATGACGCCGCTTACGCGCTGGCCGAATATTTCGGCTGGGACGAATTCATAAAACTAATGAATCAAAAAGCGGCGTCTTTAGGCATGGCAAAAACATTTTTTTTCAATCCGGCCGGCCTTGATTTTTCTAAAACCGCCGCCGGCGCTTACGGTTCAGCCGGCGATTTGATGATTTTACTGAAATATTTAATGGAAAATCATCCTCAAGTTTTAGAAGCGACGCGCCGTGGGTTTTTAGAAATTGAATCTTTGGAAGGAATTAAGCATCGTTTTGCCAACACTAACCGGTTAATCTACGATATTCCGCAGTTTCTGGCCGGCAAGACCGGTTTTACCGACATTGCCGGCGGCAATTTGGCGGTGATGGCGGATATCGGCGTCAATCAGCCGGTGGGGATAATCGTTCTGGGATCTTCGGAAAACGGAAGATTTGAAGATGTGCTAAAATTATATCGGGCAACCGGGCAGTGGTTTCAAAATCATAAATTATAAATTATGGATTACGGGTATTACAATACGGTCCTAAATGTTTTGAAAATTTTCGGGCTTTCATCCTTAGCTTTTTTTATCGGTATTTTTCTGGCGCCGTTTTTAACGCATTATCTTTACAAATATAAAATGTGGAAAAAGAAAAGCGGAAAAAAAATCGCGTTGGGGGGAGGAGAAACAACAATTTTTAATGAATTGCATAAGGAAAGAGATACAGGCACGCCGCGGATGGGCGGAATCATAATTTGGGCGAGCGTTTTAGTAACAATCCTTGTATTTTGGCTGATTTTTCAGTTTTTCCCTTCTGAACTTACGAAAAAACTTAATTTTTTGAGCCGGGAACAGACCTGGCTTTTATTGTTCACGCTCGTGTTCGCTTCTGCGGTCGGCCTGATTGAGGATTTTTTAATTGTTTTTGACCGGGGATACAAAAGAGATTCGGGCATAGAATTAAAAACAAGAATTTTCATCGTGCTTTTAATCGGTTTGGCCGGCGCCTGGTGGTTTTTTACAAAACTTGAGGTGTCAAGCATTATTATTCCTTTTCTGGGGCAGCTGGAGCTGGGCTGGTTTTTTATTCCGTTTTTTATGCTGGTGATGCTGGCCTTGTTTTCCGGGGGCGTTATTGACGGTCTGGACGGATTGTCCGGAGGCGTAATGGCGGCGATCTTTTCATCATACGCCGGCATTGCTTTTTTTCAGAATCAAATAGATACCGCCGCGTTTTGCGCCGTGATTGTCGGAGGAATCCTCGCTTTTTTATGGTTTAATGTTCCACCCGCCCGCTTTTATATGTCTGAAACCGGCATGCTGGGGCTTACCACTACCTTGGCGGTCGTCGCTTTTTTGACCGGCCAGGTGATTGTTCTGCCAATCATCGCTTTTCCGCTTTTCATTACAACCGCTTCTAACATTATTCAGGTTTTGTCTAAAAAATTTAGAAACGGAAAAAAAGTATTTTTAGTGGCGCCTCTCCATCATCATTTTGAAGCCAAAGGCTGGCCGCCTTATAAAGTGACGATGCGTTTTTGGATTGTCAGCGTGGTTTTTGCCGTAATCGGAATGGTTATCGCCTTGCTTGGAAAGGTGTAAGGGATATTTTTTAATTTTTATAATTCTATTTTGGAAAGCGCGCCGTTATCCAGAATATAGACGATTTTTTGAGAAGAATTGACGGTAAAAGTCGGATTTTTACCTTTATAAATCGGCTGCATATTGCGATTGCCGCGGCCGTCAATTTCTAAGGCAAAAATGCCGTTTTCCGCGGCAAAAATTATGACATCTTCCCGTGAAGGAAAGAAATCAATATTTTTGATGAGCGAGCGGGTTTTAATGATCATTTCTTTTTCCCCCGATAAATAATAAGGAAGCGGATTGTCTTTTTTAAGCCATTCAACCCAGATTTCATTGTCTTTTTCAAGCCAGATTTCCAATTTTTTATGTTTGTCAAATTTAACGAATCGGCGCGAAAAATTCTGATTTTCATTTTCAGACAAAAAATCTTCGGGAGCCGGCGCGGAAAAAGCGCGAACCGTTTTATTATCAAAATCAAATTCGGTTTTTAGGAAAGAATTATTAAGGGAAGAAAGCCAGGCAGTTTGTTTTTCTTCCCAATAAACATTGTTTATTTCTCCGAAAGAAGAAAGAAGCTGGTTGGTTGAAATTGAGGCGTTAGTCAGGAATTCTTCGGAAGCCGGAAGATAAAAAACAATTTTTCTGTTATTGCTTTTTAATTCTTCCAAAATTAAAATTTCGCCAAAAGGCGAAGCGAAAACGGAGATAAAAAGCCCTCGCGCCAGAGTTTTTCCTTCCGGCGAACGGGGAATCAGGAAAGCGCGGGCTTCCGTTACTAATTGAGGGTTTATTTTCAGATTTTTTTGCCAAGGCCAAAAGTTTTCTTTGGCCACCAGCGCCGAATAGATATTTGGTTTTAAATTTTGGATAAAAATCCCATTTTGCAAAAGATTCGTTTGCTTTTTCAGATCGTTGTTAATGAATATTTCCGAACCGGAAAGAGGGGAAAAAATATAAATTCCTCCGGTTTTTGCTAAAGACCAATCATCCGTCAGGCGATATCCGGCGGTGTACAAAAGAACGGGCGGCGTGATAATTAAAAAACCGGCAACGGAAAGAAAAAATAATTTTCTTCGGTATTTAAGAGTCATTAATAATCATTATATCTTCTGTTTTTTCCTTGTAAAGCGCCGGAAAACGGGATAAAATATTTTTGAATGAGAGCAATAAACGGAGAAAAATTCGTTATCAAAGGATCAACTGAAAGGCTCAAAGGAACTCTGCCGGTCAGAGGTTCAAAAAACGCCTGTTTGAAGGCGTTAGCGGCCGCGGTTTTAACCGATCAGCCAATAACAATCAAGAATATCCCTTTAATTGAAGATGTTTTCAGAATGCGGGAGCTTTTGGAATTTTTGGGAGCCAAAATCAAAAAAACCGGCCAACGTTCTTTTTTAATTTCAGCTGGAAACGTAAAAAAGTCCTGCCTTGATTTTAAGATTGCTAAATCTTTAAGGGCGTCCGTGGCGTTGACCGGGCCTCTTTTAGCCCGTTTGGGAACCGTTTCTTTTCCTTTTCCCGGCGGGTGTGTGATCGGCAAGCGGCCGATTGACATGTTTCTTAACGGTTTTGAAAAAATGGGAGCAAAGGTTTTTATAAAGGGAAGGGGAAATAATTTTACGATTAAAGCCAAGGCGCTTAAAGGTGCGGAAATTTTCTTTCGGATAGCCAGCGTGATGGCCACGGAGACTTTAATGATGGCGGCCACGCTGGCGCAAGGGCGCACTATTTTGCGCAACGCCGCTCAAGAGCCGGAGATCGCGGATCTGGCGGATTTTTTAAACAGCTGCGGCGCGCGCGTTAAAGGCGCCGGCACCGGCACGATTGTCATAAACGGCGTAAAAAAGCTCGGCCCTGGAATTTTTAATACGCCGCCCGATCGGATTGAAGCCGGAAGTTTTACGATTTTAGGGGCGCTTTTGGGAGATAAATTGCGCGTGGTTAATTGCGAGCCTCTTCATATTTTAAGTTTGATTGAACATTTAGAATCAATGGGCGTCAGTTTAAAAAAAGGAAAGGATTGGCTGGAAGTCAGCCGGCCGAGATATTTTAAGCCGGTGAATGTAAAGACCCGCGAGTATCCCGGGTTTCCAACCGATCTCCAGGCGCCGTTTTCCGTTTTATTGACTCAAGCCAGAGGAATAAGCTCGCTGTTTGAAACGGTTTACGACGGCCGTTTGAATTACATTAATGATTTGATCAGAATGGGCGCGAACGTTATTTTATGCGACGCGCATCGGGCGATCTTCCACGGACAAACTTGTTTAAAGGGCCGGGAAATGGAAGCGCCGGATCTTCGGGCCGGCCTGACTTTTATTTTAGCCGCTTTGATTGCCAAAGGAAAATCTATCATCCATAATGTTTACAATATAGATCGGGGGTATGAAAAAATAGAAGAAAGGTTGCGGAACGCGGGGGCGGCTATTGAAAGAGTCGTTTGAATATTTTATGTCTATTTTTATTAAAAAATTGGGAATAGATTTGGGGACGGCCAATACTTTGGTTTTTTTGCCCAATAAAGGGGTGATTTTGAATGAGCCGTCGGTGGTGGCGGTTTCGGTTCCGGACAATAAAGTGATTGCCGTGGGGAACGAAGCGCGCATGATGATCGGCAAAACACCCGATGATATCGTGGCTTATCGTCCGATGAAAGACGGGGCAATCGCCGATTATCGGGTAACCGAAGCCATGCTCCGCTATTTTATCGGCAAAGCCCTGCCTAAGTGGAATATTTTTAAGCCGGAAGTGATGGTTTCCGTGCCGGCCGGCGTTACTTCCACCGAGAGAAGATCGGTGATGGAAGCGGCGATGAAAGCGGGAGCGCGCGCCGCTTATGTTATCAAAGAGCCGATTTTGGCGGCAATTGGCGCCAATATTCCCATTCATGAGCCGACCGGCCATATGATTATTGATATCGGGGGAGGAACCACGGATGTGGCGGTTATTTCTTTGGGCGGGATCGTGGTTTCCACTTCCGTGAAAGTGGCGGGCAATAAAATTGATCAGGCGATCATTGATTACATCAAGAAAGCGTTTAATTTGGCGATCGGCGACCGGACCGCCGAAGACATTAAAATTACGATTGGCTCGGCTTTGGCTTTGGGCGAGAATATGGAATATCAGGTTAAGGGGAGGGATTTTCTCACGGGGTTGCCTCGTTCCACGGAAATTAAAACTTTTGAAATCGTCAAAGCGATTGAGTTTGAACTTCAAGAAATTATTAAGGCGATTAAAACGGTTCTTCAGGATACGCCGCCGGAACTGGCCTCGGATATTATTGATAAAGGAATTATTATGAGCGGCGGTTCTTCGCTTTTAAGGAACTTGGACGAATTAATCTATCGGGCGACCGGCATTAAAGCGCGTTTAGCCGAAGATCCTTTGCTTTGCGTGGCTCGCGGCACGGGCATTGCTCTGGAACATTTGGATGTTTATAAAAAAAGCGTCATTACTAAAAAATAGTGTCTTATCCTTTTTTATTGGAATCCCATCTTAAATCCGGCCGTTTGGCTCATGGCTATTTATTGATCGGTTCGCTTGAACAAGCGGGAGAAATCGCAGGGGAAGCGGCTGGCCGCCTGCTTGAAAATTTTAATCAAAATCATCCTGATTTTTACGAATTTAACGGCGAAATTTTTGGCATCAGCGAGGCGAGAGAGTTGATTAGAAAAAAATATTTAAAAGCGTTTGGCGGCGGCAAAAAAATATTTTTTATCGGCGCGGAAACCGTGACTTTGGAAGCCGCCAACGCGCTTTTAAAAACAATGGAGGATTTTTCAGATACGGCGCATTTTTTTCTTTCCGTTTCTTCGGAGGAAAAATTGCCGGCGACTCTTTGTTCGCGCTTGGTCAAAATTCGGCTGATTTTTGAGCCGGCCGCGGGCTTAGCGGATTATTGGCAAAATTTTGAAAATAAGCCGCATATTGATAAAATGGAATATCTTAAAAAAATAACGGATAAAAAAGACAGAAAAGAGCAAAAAAAAATTTTTGACGCCCGCGAAATTTATTTTGAAGATATTTTAAAAAACAGCGGCAATGACGAACAGCGGAAAAAAGCTTTGGAAAATCTGGAAAATCTGGTTTTTGCGAGAGAATTAATGGTTGGGCCGGCTGCTTATCCCAAGTCTATTTTGGAATATCTGATTTTAACATAATCCCGATAGTAGCCGCGATCGCTTAAGAAAAACATGGAACAAAAATTAAAGAATCAAAATTATTATACTAATTTTAAGCAGATTAGATTGTTTGATCGCGATCTGCTACTATCGGGATGAAATATGCTTTAATTGTTATTTTAACGGTCTTAATAATTATTTTCGCCGTTTTGGTGATAGGATTGATGACGGGAAATCAGTCTTTTTCCGGTGGCGCGAAAGCGGGTATTTTATTTTCAAAAAACGGCGGCGAGCATTGGGATATTTTTGAAGAAACTTACAAAATAGAAGTGGAAACGATGAAATTTAATCCTGATTCGGGCGATTTTTTGGTTGGAACGAGAGAAAACGGCATTTGGAAAAAAGAAGCAGCCGGGAAGGAATGGCAAGAAATGAATTTTTCCGTTCTGAAAGGAGCGCGCGTTTTTGACCTGGAAAAATATGATAATTCAGGAACTTTTTTGGCGGCGGTTTTCAGCGAGAAAAGAGGCCGGATTTTGCGCCTTGAAAACGGCGCCAGCCAGGAGCTTTATTTCACTTCTTTGCCCCAATACGCTATTTTTGGCCTGGCGATCCATCCTTTTAACAGCAAAATTTTATGGGCGGTTTCTTCGGACGGCGGTTTTTACGAAAGCCGCGATCGTGGCGGGAACTGGCGGGCGGTGTTTCGTTTCGGCGAAGGATTGGTCAGCTTGACGGATCATCCTTATTTGGCCGGCCGGCTTTGGGTTGTTACTTCCCAAGGAAAAATTTATGGAACTTGGGATGCGGGAAAATCCTGGCAAAATTTATCGGGCGGCCTCGGAAAATTTTCCGGCGCGGACAAAATTAAAACTTTAATTTTGGATAAAAAAACGGGAATTTTGTATTTAGGATCTGAACACGGGCTTTTAAAATCTTCCGACGGCGGAAAAGATTGGCAGGAGGTGTCTTTACCTTTGCCGACCGGCGTGTTTCCGGTGACGGCCGTTGCCGTGGATCCGAATAACTCCGCTAAAATTTTTGCGGCGGCCGGAAATCAAATTTATCTGTCGGAAGACAACGGTTTTTCCTGGCGCGGCGCGGTTTTACCGGCCAAGCGGCTGGTTTCAGCCATTGTCATTGATCCGAAAAACAGCGATAATATTTATGTCGGGCTTAGAAAATAATTCAAAAAATGGATAATTTTTCAAAACTGGATATTGAAATTCAAAAAGCAATTCATTGGTTCGGCAATGAAATCGTCTCTTTGCGAACCGGCCGCGCCAATCCCGCTTTGGTGGAGAATTTAGAAGTTGATTCTTACGGTTCTAAAATGCCCTTAAAACATCTGGCCGCGATCAGCGCGGAAGACGCGCGCGCTTTAAGCATCAAGCCTTGGGATAAAAATAATATCCAAGCGATTGAGTCGGCGATCCGTTCTTCCGGTTTGGGGTTTCAGCCTTTGGTGGATCAGGATATCGTCCGGATCATCGTTCCCGAACTTACCGAGGAGCGCCGCGGGGCTTTGAAAAAAATGCTTAAAGAAAAATCAGAGCAGGCTAAAGTTTCCGTTCGCCGGGCCAGAGACGAAGTCTGGGGCGAAATTCAAAAAAAGGAGCGCGCCGCTGAAATCAGCGAAGATGAAAAATTCCGCCTTAAAGACAAAATGCAGGAAAAAATTGACGCGGCTTTTAAAAAACTGGAAGAAATAGCCGATAAAAAAGAAAAAGAAATAAGTTTTTAGAAAGAATGCTGACTACTCTTTTTATTTTTTTCGTTATTTTAGCTTTACTGATTCTTTCGCACGAATTCGGACATTTTCTTTTTGCCAAATGGAACGGCGTGAAAGTGGAGGAATTCGGCTTTGGCCTGCCGCCGCGGCTTTTCAGCGTTAAAAAAGGAGAAACGGTTTATTCAATAAATCTTTTGCTTTTTGGCGGATTTGTAAAGATAGAAGGAGAGGACATGAAAGACGGTTTGCCGATCGGACCGCGCAGTTTCGCGAATAAAAGCATGGGAGCGCGGGCGATGATTATCGCCGGCGGCGTGCTTTTTAATCTTATCTTGGCATTTTTTATTTTTTCTTTCGGCAATTGGTGGGGAACGCCGGTCGCGCTCGGCGACGGCGAGAGAACCGAAAATGAAAGAATATTTATCGTGGAAGTGCAGGAAAAATCTCCGGCGGAAACAGCCGGTTTTCTGGCGGGCGATGTGTTGCTTAGGCTTGAAAGCAAAGGCGAAGAATTGGCGGTTTCAAAAATCAGCGATGTTCAGGATTTTATCAATAAAAACCGCGGCCGGGAAATTTTCGTTTTTTACAAAAGAAACGGGCAAGAATTAACCAGTTTGGCCAAACCGCGCTTGGAAACTAAAGAAAACGAGGGAGCGTTGGGAATTGTGATGGCCAGAATAGGAACAAAAAGTTACCCGTTTCATCAGTCAATCTGGCAGGGCCTGAAAACAACGATTTTTTTAACCGGCGCTATAATAGCGGGTATTATTAATTTTTTTGCGGGTTTGATTGGCGGCGAAGGAGGATTAGAGCAAATTGCCGGACCAATAGGAATTGCCGGTTTGGTGGGAAGCGCGGCCAGTTTCGGTTTTTTATATCTTTTGCAGTTTACGGCTTTTTTATCGGTTAATCTGGCGGTCATAAATTTTATTCCTTTTCCCGGGTTGGACGGCGGCCGGCTGGTTTTTTTGGCCGCGGAAGTGATCCGGGGCAAGCCGATTAACGCCAAGGCCAGCGCTTTAGCGCACGCTATTGGCTTGATTCTGCTTTTGATTTTAATGCTGGTTATTATTTACAGCGATATCGCGAAGATTCTTTAATTTTTAAATTACGAAATACGGACAAATTTTTTTTGGAAACGATTAAGGGGGAGTCCACATAGGTCGCTTTGCGACCTTCTATAATAGGGGGGATTTAGGGTCTCCCCCTTACCGCGTTGAGAAAAGAAATTTGGGAGTGTTTTATAATTTATATCCTAATGAAAAAATTAAAAGACAGTTTTAAATTTGCTTTTAACGGTTTAAAAGAAACTCTTATTTTTGAGAGAAATTTCAAAATAATGCTCATTGCCGCTTTATTGATGGCCGGAGCGGTATTTTATTTTGATTCCACTCGAACGGAAAAAGCGGTTATTTTTACGGCGATTTTCGCGGTTTTGACTTTGGAATTGGTGAATACCGCGATTGAACGGATTTTGGATTTTCTTGAACCAACGCATCATGAAGAAGTGCGGATTATAAAAGACTTGATGGCCGCCGTCGTATTGGTGGCCTGTTTTGGCGCGGTGATCATCGGTTTAATAGTGTTTTGGCCGCATTTTTTCAATTAACTTGTGGATAACTATTTGTCATTTATTGGAATGCGCCTTAAAATTAAAGTAATTATTAATTTTAATAAATATGAATGAACGTTCTTATTTGATGAATTTTATTGCCAGAAGCCGGGTTTTTATTTTTGCCGCATTCGCGGTTTTTTTATTTGTTTTTGTTTTTTTCATCGTTCAGGCGCAGGCCCAGCAAATTTTCCAATTTAAATCCGAAGACAAAAATTATACGGCCGCTTTGGCGGCGGTCGCGGCTGATGAAGCTGAAAAGGACATTAATATTGAAGAAAAGATAAAAAGCGACGAAGATTTTCAGCCGGAAGATTTTGGCTTGCAGAGCGTTGGCCTGCTGCCGACTAACCCTTTTTATTTTTTTAAGAATACCCGGCGGGGCGTGACCAGTTTTTTTACTTTTAATCCGATTAAAAAAGCGGAACTTAATCTTCAGTTTGCCGCGGAAAAATTGCTGGAAGCAAAAACTTTAGCGGAAAGAGAAGGAGTTGACGCGGAAGATATAAGAAACGCTTTAAACGGCTTTGGACAGGAATTGGGCAAAGTTAAAACAAGAATGGAAAACGTTGCCGAGCAGGCGGAAACAGGAGAAGCGGAAGAGCTTTCCAAAAAAATGATGGATTCAATGATTAAATACGGAAAATCCATCACTAAACTTGAAAAAGAATTGCCGCCTGAAATTTTTGCGGCATTAAACGATGTGAAGGAAAAAAATGCCGAAACTTTCGGCGCAGTGTTCAAATTAGCGGAATCACAGAAAATATCGGAAAATTTGGTGAAAATTTTGGATAAACAAAAAGGATCGGAATTTAAACAATTTAAGAATCTTGAAATTTTGAAAGAAATAAAAAATAAAGCGCCGGCTGAAGCTAAAGACGCCATCAAAATTGCCGAAAACGATTCGTTTCTTAAACTTCAAAATGAATTAGAGAATTTTGATTCAGGCCAGAAAGCTCTTTTTGAAGATTTTGTGCGCGAAACCGGCGGCAGTGAGTTGCGGCATTTGGAAATTATAAACGAACTGGAAGTGCGTCCTTTGTCAAAAGAATTGCGCGAAGCAGTGATTAAAGCCAAAGAAGGGACTATTTCCAGAACCGAGGATAGATTGATTAAACTTCCCGCCGCCGAGAAAGATAAATTTTTCAATCCTTTTAGGCAAGGAGAGCTTAAGGATATGCGCGTGATTAAAGAATTGGAAAATAATGTGCGGCCTGAAATTTTTGTTTCCGTGGCTGAAGTCAAGAATGAAGTCATGAAAAATTTCGTCAATAAATTCAACGACGTTAAAAGCGGCGGCAAACAAGAGATATTAACGGGAATGGAGCAATTTCATGACGCAAAATCCATTGCTATTCTTGAAGAAATAAAAGATTTAATTCCGGATGATAAAAAGAATGTCTTTGAAGAAATAAAGAAAAAGGCGGTTGACGAGATCAAACGCGATATCAATCAAGCGCGCAACAGCAACCAGCGCGAAGTAATTTTAAGTTCTTTGGCCGGAGATCATCCGGAAGAGGCGGAAGCAATGGAAAAATTCAGGACAGGGGCTGATCAATCGTTGCGCGGCGTTTTTTCAGGCATCCAGGAAGCGATTTTAAAAGGCATTCGGACTCGGGTGGAAACTATCAGCAATAAAGACCGCTTATTAAAATATGAAGAAGAATTCAATAAAATAGAAAATTTATCTAAGATTGCTCCGCAAGATTTCAGGAATATAAACAATTTTTTTGAAGATCGGAAAGTTGTTTTTGAATCGCCGGACAAAGCCCAGAAAAAAATTGAAGAAGCGCGAAAATATCTTAATGACTTGAAGGATTTGGTAAATTCTTTGCCGCTTGACGCGGCTTATCAAGATAGCGGTTTTGATCCGGCGGTGCGGGAAGTGGAAAGAATGCTGCAGCTTGCCGAGAAAAAACTTGATATTGCCCTGACGGTTTTGGGTTATAACGATGTGGGCCGGGCGTTCGGCGAAGCGCAAGCGGCCGAGTCTATCGCGAAGAATGGAATAAGATTTGCCCAAGATTTCAAGTTCGGAAAGAAAAGAATGGAAACTCAAAGAACCGTTTTTATTCCATTTTTTGAAAATCAGCAAAAAAGTCCGGAAAAAGGAATTAAATCGGCAGAGAATTTTACTATTTATAATCCGTATGAATTCAGCCAGTATTGTTTCTTTGTCCAAGGATTTATGAAAGGGCCTTCGGCTTGCGTGCTTCCGGATGGCCGGATATTCAATATTGAAGGCAAGGCATTTCCTTTGGAGATTCCGCCGGAATTCGTGCCGCGGAAAATTGAGACAATGGCAATACCATTAGGCCAAACAGCTTGCCCGGCTCTTTTTGCTCCTTCGCCCGATTTTTGTCCTGACGGAAAAGTAGTGTATGAAAAAGATCAGCGGGGATGCGATATGGCGCCGCGCTGCGAAATTTATAAAGATCAGCAATACCGATTAAATCTTCACCCGACGGATAAATCTATTTGCGGGGGATTAGCGGGATATCAGTGCGTGGCCGGTTACCGATGCGAATATCCTGATGTTAAGATTACCGATGCTTTTGGAAAATGCGTTCCTGAAACTCAATATAATACCTGCCAAGCTTATTTTTCCGGTTTTATTTTTGATCCGGCTAAAAACATCTGCCGGCAGGATAATTTTACCGGCTGCAGGGATCCTTTTATTTTCCATAACCAGTTGGAATGTGAAAAAGCCAATAATATAGGAAGCATTAAACCTGAAATGGGAATTTGTCCGGCTATGCCGACAGTGGCAAGCTGTCCGGCGGGGGAGAGAAAAGTGATGACTTACAGTTCGCCGGAATGCGGGACTTACTATGCTTGCGAGCCGGAAAAAGCGCCTGCCGGAATTATTTATCCTTATACGTTTTCCAGTGGATTTATGGTTAAAGATTATATCGGCGCCAAAGCCCATTGTTTGGCTAATCCGCCGGGAAGCGGCGGCGGAATTGCCGCGGAATGCGAAACAAAATTCGGCATTGTTTACGGCACAACCGCGACCACTACTTCAAAAAATTGGATTCAGAAGATTTGGAAATTCAGCGACGGCTCCACCGAGAGTTCAATGATTTTAAATCGGACTGACGCGGAATATCAAAATTATCTCGCTAAAATTGATGCCCAATGCCGAACCATACCGCGAACCAATTTTCGATGGAAATCCGGCGCCGGAGACGACCGTCCGGAAAACTGGGAGAATTTTGGAATTCCGGATTGTTCGGGAATGGCTGTAAATTATATTTGCGGCAATAATGTCTGCGATCCGGGAGAGACAAGCGCTAATTGCTCGGTTGATTGCGGAGGAACGACGATAAAACCCCAATGTTCCGACGGAATTGATAATGATAATGACGGAAAGACTGATTACCCGGCTGACACAAGTTGTTATGATGGCGCCGATACCGATGAATGGTATCCTTCTTCAACGACTACTGCTACAAAATGTACCGCTTTCACTGAAGCTACTTGTAATGCTGACCCTGTATGCAAATGGGTAAGCGGATTTGGCTGTGGCGTAAAAGCTCAATGTAATGACGGAATTGATAATGATAATGATGGATTTATTGATTATTTAAAAGATACCGGATGCACGGATAATTTTGATGACTCTGAAAGTATGTCAGGCACAAGTGGCAGCTGTTTCAGCCAAACCTCCGAAGCAATGTGTAAGAGCGCGGGATGCGCGTGGTATATTGGCCATTACGACGGAACGCATTGTGACGATACAGCGCATGGGCAGACTGGCACGACAACAGGCGTTCCAAGCCCGGGACCAAGCGGCCTTACTTTTTCACTCGGTGGCGCAAGCACGGTGTTTAATTGGACAGATAATTCTTTTGAAGAATCAAACAATTTAGAAGAGCGGGCGCAAGGCGCGACAGCATGGAGTATTGTGACTTCAATCGGCGGCGTGAACGGAACTGGGTCAATCACTTACCCGAATCGTTCGTCCGGCGCGTATGATTATCAGGTAAAGGCGTGCAATAGCAAAGGATGTTCAACGCCGTCAAATATCGTATCTATCACCGTTGCCGCCTGCAGTTCTCCGTCAACTTGCTTTGATTCGGCAATCTGCACGTCTTCCGGATGGTATTGGTACAGCGGCGGATGCTGGAGTTCGCCTCAAACAAGCGCCAATGCTTCATGTCTTTCAGACCAATATTGGAATGGGACTGCTTGCGTAACGACAAGCACATCTGGAGGAGACGGCGGAGGAAGCGGTTGCGGTTCTTGGATGAGCCAAAGCGATTGCGCTTCGCATACCGGTTGTTTGTGGAATAGTACCGGGAATTATTGTTATTACCAGTAGAGATATTCAGAAGAAAAATTCAGCATAAAAAATCCAGCAAGAAATATTTCTTGCTGGATTTTGTTTGTAATAAAAGATTAAAAAACGTGAACGGTTAAAAAACCTTCAACTTTGGCGATCTCAATAATCTTGAATAAATCATCTATTACTACAATTTCGTCGATTTTAATTTTATGAAGTTTAGTCGGCGAAATAATAATAAGTGGGAGGGACCGAAAGTCCATTAGTCCTCGCGAGTTCTATCATCGCTGGAAGATCGTCTATTACCATGATTTCTTGAAGTTCAATATTTTTTTCTTTCGCGAATCTTTTCAGATTTTGAAACATTTGAGCGTTCGGTTTTGTTTCTTTTGATTCAAAAAAGACCGTTTTTAAAGGAAGTTTTTTTACTAAGCGGTTTAAAACGCTTTTTCGGCCTTGGACAAACGCGAATTTGTTGAAATTAATAAGCCGGTTGTTTTTTGAAAAAAACATATCAAGAGACCAAAGAGACCGGTCGGTTAAAAGGCCCACTAGGCAATTATTTTGATTCAGTATTTTTATGTATTCTATTGTTTCTCCGATCAGTTCCGACCTAATGTTAAATTCATCTTCAATAATTTCCTGGAGAAAAAAGAAAATTTTCGGCGTTTTTACTCTTATTTTTTTTGCCAGCCATCGCCATATTTTTTCTCCTCGTCCGCTTTCTACAATCACTCCGTCAAAATCCAAAACAACCATTTTTATCCGCGGCAATCAAACCACCTCCTTTTTTGTTCATTTCTAAGCGTTTTCTCATTACTCCATCGGAGCAGCAGTAATATGATAATTTCTTAGATTTTTTTTCATTGCCGCTGCGATTATTTTCAAATCCTTATTTAAAATCTTGATGTACTTTTTTTTCCTTTTTCTTTCTCGATAAAAATCTAAAAATTGTCGCAACTTTTGTATTAATTTCATTTTTTCTCACCTCCTTTAAAAACCTCGCTTAATTACGAGATTTTCCCCTTTAAGATTTTTAACAATACGTTCTGTCTAAAATTATTTATTTTTCAAAGAGCTTATAAAATTTTCTCTATCACTCTATCATTCAGCTGATAAATATATACACTACTAAAATAAATCTGTCAAATCCATGCGCTGGTTCATATGATACTATCCACCCAAGGCATTGAAAAAGATTATGAAAGGCAGATATGCTGGCAGGCATATGACAATATACGGCTATGTTCTGCCGGGAGCGATATCCATAGCTCGTTCAGC